>Ga0255761_10000559_pt1 | contig 34712 bp, 41 predicted proteins | sample 071ome_29_FD_179961 | JGI IMG/M metagenome (GOLD analysis project Ga0255761, IMG submission 179961) | Coastal salt marsh microbial communities from the Groves Creek Marsh, Skidaway Island, Georgia - 071407BT metaG (version 2) | ecosystem: Environmental > Aquatic > Marine > Intertidal zone >... | reverse complement strand
GGGATTCTCTGTTGCATGAGTACCTGAATACTTGAGTGTGATGTTTGAATGATCGCCTGATGCCGGATGCAGAGCCGTTTGCGCTGGCAAAGGCGGCGCTGCGGGGGTAGGCTATTAGCTGCTTTCAGCAGGCTGCTGTTTCGACTTCTCAATTCAACGTTTAGCGGGAGGACATTATGAGGTCGGTGACTCCTTTACTGTGCACCTTGTTTCTTTCTTCATTACTCTGCCAGACGGCAGGAGCAACGTACTACAGTGGTAAAGGAGTAGTTGCCAACTGTTCAAGTGATTCAGCTTATGATAACGGTTGGTGTGCGGGTTACCTGGGGGGATGGGCTGATGCGGATATCGATCAGGTCAGGCGCAAGGCTTGCATACCTCCGAATACCAAGCTCGGGACACTCAAAAGGGTGTTGATGGACTATGCTGCAGCTCAGCCCTCAGAAGTTGAGGAAATGAGTGGCGGGGAGTTGCTCGAGCGAGCTTTCAGCAAAAAGTGGCCCACGAGATCAATTGATGACACAGAGTCAGAGATTTATCGCCACGTTTGCTAACCGCCCCCGTTTTCACGCCTTTTCGGAAAGCCTCTATCGACCTATGCTCACTCGCCCACTCATTGGGGCACCTAATTGGCCCGAGCGTTGAGTCAAACACTAGGTTAGGCCGCCCCCATACTCCGCAGCATTCTGTTGGTATGGCGCTCAAGACGATCAAGTTGACGCCGAGAGGCCAGCAACTGACATGCCAGTTTTGATGCCGCATTGAGGTAAATCAAGTTACCCTCGCGAAGGTATTCCGTGCGATTGGAATTTGGTTTGGCTGCTTTCACCAGCTCTTGCTTTGGGTTTCGTGACATCTTGCTGGCCTAATTTACGGGCTAGATCTTGTCTATCGGATAAATTTGCGAAAACTTGACGTCCGGTGCTGAGTTGCACCCTCCTGACGGCGTCACAAAATACTCACATCGACAGCTGGCTGAAGAGCTCGGTTCCAAGTTTCTGTTCGCGGTTTCCCAATACAATCAGTACTTTGCGCGCCCTTATCCCGTTATTTCACGCATACACAGGCGTGAGTTCTAAACACAGGCGTGCTTTCAAAAGAGCTGGATGGAAACCCTGGTTGATAACAGTTTCCTATAAAAACACTTGTCACCACTAAAAATTGCAAATAGAATTTCGTTTTAGGACTTTAAACGCAAGGATTGTCGAATGATTGAGAGACCCCTCCAGCCGTTATTGCTGTCACCTGAGGAGCGAAAAGCACTTGACGAAGCGATTGAAGATATCTGCAGCTCTGACTCAGCCTCGACTGTGACCCATTCTCGGGGCGCTGGTCGATTTTTTGGATTTGGGTTGGCGTTGACAACAACGGCAGCCATTTGTGGTTTTGCGCTGCTTTTACCGGCGGCTAGGGCGTTAGTCTTTTGAGGCGACTACCACGCCCACAATTTGCGCCCCGTGTCCCTTCAGTAACCTACACTGGTGATATTTCCACTTTTGCGAAGGATCCTCACCAGCGTACACTCAACATATTGTGTTCGCGACATTGGTGTGAAACTAGATAGGGTGCTTTGTGATGTTATATGAGACTAGTACGGTCCAAAATCCCAGACAATCTCTAAAGGCTTTGCACTCCGATCTGGATCGGATTGAGCAATTACTGCAGAGAACTGATAAAGATTTTATTGAGACCAGAAGCAGCGCCTGGGAGCGAGCCAGAGCCGCCACCGCAATTTATATTGCAAATTTCAAAATTCACAGCCGTTTTACGTTTTGGCTGCTGCCTGACTGAGGTTGGAGTTAAGCCGCTTCTAGCCATTTGATCGCAGGCCGGTCAACGTCTCTACTTTTGGCGGCTAACTTCATCTCCGCGTCTGTCTTCCGTTTTTATCCATTAAAGCGATCGGGGGTGGATCCGATTATCTCCTAGAGCCAAGCAGAGTAATGGAGGTCGGGTGTATGTCGGCGAGCGTGATCTCACTAAGCGATTATCGCACCATGAGGCAGCAGTCAATCAGCGACCGCGAAGTACATCGTATCAGCGAGGAGGTTGGTGAGTCCGCTGTGAAGCTTGTTGATCAATTTGCGCAGCAGTATCCGGACTTACCGGATACTTTTTTTGCGTTCTTGATAAATCAGCAGCTTCTATCTACTGCCTGTAGCAGCGCCGAAAGAGGTCACGAGGGCTCGAAGAGGTTGCTAAGCCACGCCATGCGTTTACTTAATGTTTATGAGGATTACCTGAATACCAAGGGTCAAAGTTTCAACTCCAACCCTATCGACTGTACGAAAATCGATCCTCAAGATCCGGAAACCGAGCTTCAAGAGAGGCCTCGTTGACTGACCGAATCATTGACGGCGCTGGTACTTGCTTCAGTACTTAAAGCAGCAGTTGTTGGTCGAGTGCTGATACCTAATTCAGGGGGGTATCAGGATCAGAGCCAGGTTTCCTCTTTTTGAAGCCTTTAAAAACAGTCACAAAAACAAAAACAATGGTAGCCATAAAGGCTGCAAATACACCATTGAACCAGCCGCTCGCCATGCACCCAAGGTAAGTGCTCACCCCGAGCAAAACAGCAAAAAATGTTCTCATGTAGAAACTCCTGTGGGGTTTCGGCGGGCCGCTAGATTAAAGCCAAAGCGTTTTCTGGCGCATCACTGGTTGCTGGTTCTTTTGCTTTGGACCAATAATGTGCCCCCATACTAACCAGCGCTCGCGTGACATGCTACCTATCAAGGCGCTGGTGTTTAGTGCGCCCGGTGAACATGAGTTCAACTGGTCCCGCTCGGTCCCATACCGCTCATGAGGTAAACATGCGATATTTGAGGCGGTGTAGGCGTTTGAGATCGTTATTTTGGTGGAAAACATATTTAAATCGTGCAGAATGTGCGCTACACGAGCGTTCTACGGATGGAAAAGCACCTCGCGTGAGGTAGTATCAACTTTGAAGTAAGGCTAGACCGTCAATCGTGGCAGCACAGCAGCACAAAGTGAGCTGAACACATCAATCGAAATAATGGAGTGAGACCATGACCATTGCTGTAGGAGACACCATCCCGAATTGTACCCTGTCCGTTATGGGCACCGAGGGTCCGGCCCCCGTATCCACCGCAGACCTCTTTAACAACAACAAGATACTGATGTTCGCTGTGCCCGGCGCGTTTACGCCGGGGTGTTCCATGACACATTTGCCTGGCTACGTAGCCAACGCGGATAAAATCAAAGAGATGGGTGTGGACGGTATCATCTGTGTTTCAGTAAACGACGCTTTCGTGATGCACGCGTGGGGTGAGGCCCAAAATGCCAACGACTCCATTGTGATGCTTGCTGATGGTAATGCTGAGCTAACCATGGCGCTTGGCTTGGAGATGGATGCGACGAGTTTCGGAATGGCCACGCGGAGCCAGCGTTATGCCCTGATCGCTGAAAATGGCACCGTGACACACCTCAACGTCGAGGACGGTCCCGGGGTGGACGTTAGCGCGGCCGAAGCGATGATGGCTCTCTTGTAATAGATAAAAGCGATGTCGACAGCGCTTTAGTAGAAGGCGGCGGCTGATTAGAGGGTGAGGCCGCCGTTAGGGATGCTGGGCACTGTTACACAAGATGGCTTTCATAGTCCTCAGCCTTAAGGTTACGTGTCCACGACTTATTAACCCCTTGCAGGATGGTCCGGCGCCATCGATGGCTAGTTGTCGATATTTTTGGGGCGCCTGACTGACTCTAGCCCGCCCTGCCTTGATGCTTGAGGCAGAGTAGTGGTGCGGCTAAACTTGTAGGCCTAATCACGGAGGCACCGATATGTCGTTGATGGTACAAACAACGTACACAGTTAGAGAGGCACAAAAGGCCTCATTTCTCGCCGATTTTTCTGTGGTGGCTCAGGCGACTATGGCAGCCCCCGCATGCGACTGGATATACGTCACTGAGGACTTGGAGAACGGCACCGTGATAGCCATGTCCTACTGGCAATCTGAAGCCGGATTTGACGATCACTTAAGGTGGCGGATTGGTACCAGTCGGTGGACAGAAATGGAACAAAAGTATCTTGAATCGGAGCCGGAGTTTAAGTTGATGCCGGTTATGTTCCGGTTCAGGGACAGATAAAGGTAAGCAGAAGCTGCTTTTGCTCTCTGCTCCAGTGACGCCATCCCCACTAAGTACGTTTTGACTCGATCAAGTGATTGGCGAGCTGTTCAGCTTGTGTTTTTGATAGCCCCATTCTTTCTCGCAACTCTTCAATCTCGCCGGCCTCTTCTTCGGAAATGATTCCGTCAGCAAGTGCTTCAAGAAGCTTTTGTTCAAATTCAGCATGCTGCTTGGACAACTGTTTTGAAAAACCCGCGCCGACAATGCCTGTGAGTAGTGCGACCGTACACACCCCCATCATGGCAGTGAGTGCGCCGATCAATTTGCCCACGCCAGTGACAGGCGAGACATCGCCGTAGCCCACGGTCGTTAGCGTGACAATTGCCCACCACATAGTTTCAGGGATGGACGGGAAGGCCTCCGGCTGAGCATCATGCTCAGCCACATAGATCATCGAGCTCGAGAGAAATAGTGCAACTGCCATTAAATAAGAGGCGGCGCCAAACGCTTGACGCTCCGAGTGAATAGCAGAGACGAGGTCTTCCAGCGCCGTCGTGTAGTGACTTAGCTTGAGCAGTCTCGCCAGCCTCATGACTCTCAGGAGGCGCAGATCAGCACCTACCCAGATGAATTGTAATAACGTCGGAAGAATAGCAACGAGATCAATCAACCCAGTGAAGCTAAAAATATAATTAAGGCGCTTCCGTGCAGGGGTTGTACCTTGCAGATCACGATTATCTGGGGCTGACCAAATGCGCAGGATGTATTCTACTGAAAACACCATAACAGACAAAAATTCGAAAATCAGGAGTTGGAAAGACCACTTGGCGCTAACCGATTCGACAGATTCGAGTGTGATAGCGGCAAGGTTGAGCGTGATAAGCGCGAATAAGAATGCGTTGAGCCTGCGGGCAGCTTTTTTTTGCTCGGAGGAACGCTCAAAGAGCGACCCGATATATTGTCGAGGGGTCAAGTTCAAATCCTCTCTGCTAATTCAATGCGACTATAGTTGCCGGGCTGTAGGGCATGAAGTATCTTGCCACTCTAGAAGGAGTAAAGTAAGTGGTAAAGAGACGGGTTTGGCGCTGAGTTTGAAGCGCCCAGGCTGGGGGGCAACATTAGATACATCGTCACTGCTCCTTCATTTGGCAAAGTGAAAAGGACTGGAGCTAATGGTGGATACAAAATGGTGTGCGGGGTTCTTGTTGGCTGTTTACACTCAGCTCTCTCTGGCAGAAACGGTAGCAAGCGCGTCGTACAAGGACGTATGTAACAAAATGCGTCAAGAGGGCGTGTCCAGTCGAACCCAAGCAATGCCCAATACGACGTCACCTACGGATAATGTAGTGGTTTTTGTAGAAGCCGGGTCGCGTGCAGGCCCACGTAATAAGGGTTCCGTCTCCAATGCTGAAATTTTAGTGGGAACAAATATGACTCAGATTTCCACCACCAACGCTCAGCCTCAAAGAGACGAGAGGGGTTCGGCTCCCTCAGCAAATCCATGTCGCTAATTTAGGGCTCCCGATTCAGCATGAGATCTGAACAGCAGCTCATAGGCAGTAGCGCGGTCACTCGGGAGCTCTTGGCATATCTTGGAAAAATTTCTCCTACAGACGCGCCTGTGCTTGTGCGGGGCGAGACTGGCGTAGGGAAAGAACTGGTTGCGCGAGAAATTCATCGTCTCTCAGGCAGGGCGACCCAAGGTCGGTTTATAGCGCTGAACTGTAGTGCAATCCCTGCGGAGTTGCTTGAAAGTGAGCTCTTCGGCCATGAAAAAGGAGCGTTTTCCGGTGCGGTGAGCAGCTATCAGGGAAGAATGCGCTTAGCAGACGGAGGGTCTCTTCTTCTTGATGAGATAGGAGATATGCCCGCTGCCTTGCAGGCCAAGCTTTTGCGCACTGTTCAGGAAGGTGTTGTCACGCCGGTAGGGTCAGGTAAAGAGATACCGGTAGATGTGCGTATTATCTCGGCCACACATAAACCTTTGGAGGAATTAATTGATCAAGGGAGATTTCGTGAAGATCTTTTTTTTCGTCTGAACGTCATTCCCATCATGGTGGCATCTCTGAGCGACCGACCTGAGGAAATACTAGAACTTTTTGATTATTTCAGTGACCTCTATGCGTTGGATGGTGAGTCAATAAAGTTAAATGCGCGCTCGGTTAGCCTTCTGCAGTCCTACCGCTGGCCTGGGAACGTGCGTGAGTTGGAGAATTTCTGCAGGCGCTTGTCGGCTATATATCCAGGGGAGGCGCTTAGTCTTTACGATTTGCCGTCTAGCTTTTTACCGCCGGGCATGGTTGATTTAATGGGATCTGACTCGCTTCAGGATAAAAAAACTGCCAGTGATGCTGTGCTTGGTCAACAAACTGAAGCGTTGCTTTCTATTACCGACCACGACGAGTACGGAATGGGGCGAGTGCTGGGAATAACAGCGGCCGAGACCCCAGCAGATTTTACCTTTACTGATATAACTTTGAAGGACAGAGTGAGTGACTTTGAGCGACAGCTCATTGTAAAAGCCATTGCTGGCGCGAACGGCAATATTTCAGAGGCTGCCCGGTCCCTAGGGGTCAAGCGAACTACCTTGATCGAAAAAATGAGCAGGCTGAATATTGCCAAAACCTGACGTTTGCCTGTCATAATTTTGACGGAAGTGTCAGTTTAGCGTAAATCTTCTTATCTGAAATACCATAAGCCACTGTTTTTATAAGAAAAATAAAACGGTGGCTTGGCGCTTGCAATTTACCCTGCAGATGATTGCGTCGGGAAAACAGGTCAGTGCCAACAAACGCTCAACCAGTTGCTAGTTTGAACATATTAGCGGTTCGCGGAACAGGCTTTCCCGAAGAGCTGTTGCTGGATCAAGATGCAGTGCGTCTTCAAATAACCCAGGCCCCCGATACTTTTTTGACCAGAGCCAATGAGGGACTTCCGTCGTGCGTCGCCGTTGGACCTGCATGGTCGCTGGAGGAACGTTATCTGCAGCAGGTTTTACAGCAGGCGCCAGTTGGTGTTGTTGTTTTGACGCCACGTGATGACGTAAGGCTGGCACATCGTATCGGTCTGCATGGCTTCTCTAGACTTGAGAGTTATGAAGAAGACGGTGACTGGTTGCAGGTCGCTGAGGCCGTACAGACCGCTGCGAGGGATGTTTTGGCTCAGGGAGCTGCGGCAGAGCAGCCTAAATCCAGCCCTTCAGTGTTGGCGAGGGGCCAGCGTAAACAAGTTGTTTTCAGTGATCCTGCCAGCAAAGCTATGCTTGGCTTGGTGCAGAGAGTCGCACAGGTCGACGTCACTGTTTTGCTTTCAGGTCCCTCGGGTGTTGGCAAGGAGGTCGTTGCCCAAATTCTTCATAATGCATCAGGCAGGGCAGCCGGTCCTTTTATTGCACTAAATTGTTCTGCAATGCCCGAGCATTTGGTCGAAAGCATTCTCTTCGGGCATACCAAGGGCTCCTTCACTGGCGCTATAAAAGACCAGCCAGGTATTTTTGAAGAGGCACACAATGGCACCTTATTTCTGGATGAGGTTGGTGAATTACCTCTTCATATTCAGCCAAAGCTACTGCGAGTCATTCAGGAGCGAAAAGCCGCGCGTATTGGTAGTACGAACGAGGTCCATTTTGATGTTCGCTTGGTTGCAGCGACAAACCGCAATTTAGCGGAGCTGGTCAGGTCAGGAGAGTTCCGCGAGGATTTGCTTTATCGGCTCAATGCCTTCCACATCGGCATACCCTCGCTCAGAGAGCGTCCTGAGGATATTCGGCAATTGGCAATTACCTTTGCAGCTTCAGAGCAATTAGCCGGTGTCAGTATGCAAATTGAAGAGGCGGCTATCAAGCTGCTAATGGCCCACGACTGGCCAGGTAACGTTCGTGAGCTTGATAATGTTATTTGTCGAGCCAAGGTTTTGGCTATTCACAATATCATCAAGTCTGAACACATTTATTTCGATGCGCTGGAGTTCTCAGCAGATTCGTTTGCTGCAGTGCAGAACGAAGTTTCAGGCTCTGCTGTTGCAAGCTCAGGGGAGGGCGACTACGTGCTCCACTCAAGCCAAGATTTAATGTCGGCCAAGGAGCAGGCCGAGTGGCATTTGATTCAGGCAGCGCTTCAGGAGACGGACTCTAAAAAAGAAGCCGCGGAACGGTTGGGTATCAGCCCTAGGACATTGCGGCATAAGCTTCAAAAATTGAAGGCATCCGAGATAGATACTTTGCAATCCATAGGTGCACCATGATTGATAGGACGAACATGCAAGGCGTCATGAATGTTATTCGGCAGGCAGAATTGGCGAACAGTAAGGCAGCTGACGCATCTCTTCGAGTTGGAAGTGAGCAGCAGCAGTCGCAATTTGCCTCTGACTTATTGGCAGCCATTAGATCTGTCAACGCAAGCCAGATGCAATCTGCAGAGACAAAGACCAACTTTGAAGCAAGTGGCGACGTCAGTGTTACGGATGTGCTTATCGACTCTCAGCGTGCATCGGTGGCGTTCGAAGCAACACTGCAGATTCGCAACAAGGTTCTAAAAGCCTATCAAGATGTCATGAGTATGCCGGTTTGATTCGCCGGATATGCCGACAAAGAGGTAATTAATAATGGAAGCAGCGCTTGAGCAAAGACCCTTTATTGAAGGTACAGCTACCGAGATAGATGAGGTTGCCGATACCCAAGAGCAGCGCAGTAAATCGGTAGTTCCTGCTGATGAAGGCGGGGCGGGAAATACAGGAAAGCCACCCGGACTACCTGCTGTAAAAGACGTTATGTCACAACCTGCAGTGAAGCGGGCAATGCCGGCGATTGTTGCAGTGTTGTCGCTGCTCTTGGTGCTTATTTTCTGGTCAATTATGACGTCTACACCGTTTCGAAGTGTATCCGATGGGTTCGAATCCGCAGACGTACAGCTTGCTTTTGAGGCTCTTCAAAGTGCTAATTATGATGTCCGCATCAACGAGTCCACTGGTCGTCTGGAGGTGCCTGAAAGCGACTTTCAGGCAGCGCGTATTTTCTTGGCATCACAGGGAATTCCCCGCGCAGCGGCGGAAGGTGGGATGGGGGCTCTTGCTGAGGGTAGCTCCATGACGACAAGCCAGTTCATGGAGCAGGTTAGATATAACAACGCGGTTGAGATCGAATTGGCCCGCACTATCACCGAGATCAGCACAATCGAGTCTGCCCGTGTGCACTTGGCAGCACCGAAACAAAGCGTGTTTGTAAGAGATCGACAACCTGCGAAGGCATCGGTCATCGTAAAGCCCTACCGGGGCAGAGTTGTCGATCCGGCACAAGTACTCTCTATCGTGCACCTTGTCAGCGCGAGTGTGCCGTATTTGGCAACTCAGGATGTAACTGTCGTTGATCACTACGGCAACTTATTGACGGGGAGTAATGCTGATAAAGACGGCACGCCGGCGCTAAACAATGCTCGGTTTGAGGCAGAGCGTGAGGCTGAGTTGGCTGAGCGCATCCGCGAGCTGCTAATCCCCGCACTCGGTGGAGGCAATGTGCGAACCGTCGTGAATCTTGAGATGGACTTTACTCAGCGTGAGACCACACGCGAACAGTATCTCGATTTTGAGCCCGAGAGAGCTGAGGTTCGATCTGAGGTTGTCACCGCGGACACGCAAACGGGTATCGCGGCATCCGGGGTGCCAGGTGCAACCACAAATATCCCACCCGACCAACCCGAGGTTGTACCCGAGGGAGAGGTGGCGGCTAACCCCACCAATACTCAGACGGCGACGACTGAGCGTGAGCAAACCACGCGTAATTTCGAGCTCGACAAAGAAATCACGTTCATCAAAGAGCAGGCAGGCCGTGTCACATCGATGACAGCTGGGGTTATTGTTAATGAGGAGTCTCTCAGGGACTTGGCAAAGCGCCGATATTACGCCTCGCTTGATGAGCAGCCCGCGGCGAGTGCCGATACCCTTGATGACGTTGACGCCGAAGGCGAGGGGCTGGAGATTGCCGCTGCATCCTTGGCACCTATTCCAAGCGAAGAACTTCAGCGCTTTATGGCAGATGAGGTGGACCGTTTGCGGTCGCTCATTATTACCGCCCTCCCCTACAATGCTGGGCGAGGGGATACGGTCACTCTGACATCGGCGCCTTTTTTCACCGACCCGCCGCAGGACTATACCTTGCCATGGCATAAGGACCCAGCCATCATCGAGTGGGGTCGCCATGGGATGACTTCCATCGGCTTGATAGCGTTCTTCTTGTTGGTAATTGCACCGGTCTTGAGAGTGTACATGCCCAAGATCGAGGAGAATGAGGCACTGCTGGCTGAGCAGTTGATTGACGGTGAGCTCAGCATGGAGGACAGAAAAGCGCTGGAAGAGGGTGAGTCTCTTGATGAAATTAAGGCAAAGCTCAAACCCAAGAAATCGGCAATTTCTGCAGATATGCTCGATACAGCCAATAGTTACGATGACAAAGTGGCAGTCGTGCGGCTACTAGTTGCTGAAGACGCAGGTCGAGTGGCGAACGTTCTTAAAAAGATGATCAAACCCGTCTAAAGGGGGATTCAATGGCCGAAGCAGCAAAGAAATTAGGTGTTGGTGACGACGAAAGGGAGCTCCCAGAGTTTGTAAGAGCGGAGCTTGAGATCATGACCTCCACCGAGCGAGCAGCAGTCATTATGCTTTTAATGGGGGAAACGCAGGCGTCGGATATTATCCGGTATATGAATCCCAGAGAGGTGCAGGCGCTAGGCTCGGCGATGGTTGGGGTAGTTGATCTTTCACAGGAAACAGTAAGTGCAGTGCTCGACGACTTTGTCGGCACCATTAAACAGCAAACCAATTTGGGGTTGGGAACCACCGACTATGTCGAATCGGTATTAAAGCGGGCTCTTGGAGACGATAAAGCGAGTACGGTACTCAGCAGAATCTTACCCGGAGGCTCTACCAAGGGCTTGGAAATTCTTCGTTGGATGGATGCGCGAGCTATTTCAGATATGATTATTAATGAGCATCCTCAAGTGGTTGCCATTATCTTGTCAGTGCTCGAGTACGATGTTGCGGCAGATGTCCTGAGCTTTCTTCCCGAAGAAAATCGTGGTGAAGTGATGCAGCGCGTTGCGAGTTTAGAGACTGTTCAACCTTCTGCAATGGAAGAGCTTGAGAGAATTATGACGCAACAATTCTCAAGCAACTCGTCGGCGCAATCCTCTAGTTTTGGTGGCGTGAAGACGGCGGCCAAGATTATGAACTTTGTCAAAGTCGATCTGGAAACATCGGTGATGCAGTCGCTGACTAATCTTGACGAAGAACTAACCCTGCAGATTCAAGACAACATGTTCACCTTTGAAAACCTTTCCATGGTGGATAACCGTGCCATCCAGGTCATGATGAGGAATATAGAATCGGATCTGCTGATGGTGGCCTTGAAAGGTGCTAGTGAGGAGACCCGGGATAAGTTTTTCGACAACATGTCGCAACGTGCGAAGGCGATGTTTATTGATGACATGGAATCCAAGGGCCCCATGCGGATCTCTGATGTAGAGGACGCGCAGAAGAATATCATGCGAATTGCCAGAAAACTGTCCGATGCTGGCGAGCTGGTGCTTGCCGGTCGTGGAGATGACTTTGTCTAAGGTGGATAACACGGTCGTATGGGAGTTAAATGAGCTCCTCGCAGCCGATCGCCGTGCCAAGGCATTCTGCGAGGCCTTGGCAGCAGGTGAAATATCTGACGCGTCCCCAGGCTTTGAAGCTTCCAAATGGCAGGACCTGAGCAACGATTTGGTGGAGCCTGCCGAGGAGAGTACTGACAGTAGCGAGGCTGATCTTGCAACCGACGATTCCGGTGACAAAGATGTAGAGGACCCAGTTGCCGAAGAGCAAGCGTCCGAAGATATTGAGTCTCTGTTGGAAGCCCGCTATCAAGAGGGACTTGCGGATGGAATTCGTCAGACTAATTTAGAGAGTCAGCAAAGAGAGGCCTTGTCACAGCAGGTGCTGGAGGCTATTCAGCGAAATATATCTGAGCTTCCGAAGATTTGGCCTGTCGTTACGGACTTATCACTGGACATAGCAAAAACAGTGTGCCTTGGTGCTTTTCGCATCGATCACGCACTTTTTCGCGAGTATTTACATCGAGCACTTAAAGATTCAGATCTTCCACAGAATATCCCGATTGAAATAAAGGTTTCAGAGGCTATGGCGGGTTGGATATCCGCAGATGCATTGTCGGATATGCTCCCGGAGCACCAGCTAACCGTTACAGTAGACTCCGAAATGTCTGACGGAGATCTGTCGATAGCTTATAACCACATTGCGATTGAGCGACTGCTAGAGGGCGAATTCTCTCAACTTCGCGAGCAGCTGGTGGCGCAGTTCCCAGATCGTTTTATTGAGTCATGAGTGACAATATGATGGGTGACTGTGCCGAATCTGCTGGGCAAAATTGGCCGAATCTTGTTGCCCCCGATGCTTGGATATGGGCAAAAATACGCCACGTCTCTGGACATGTTGTAGAGTGCGAGGGTTTGCAGGCTCCGCTTGGGGCCATGTGTGAAATAGAGACCGATGATCCCTCGGCACCAAATGTACCTGCCGAAGTAGTGGCCTTCTCAGATGAAACCCTCAAGCTAATCCCCTTTTCAGATACGGTCGGTGTATCCAGAGAGAGCCGTATCCGCTTGGTCAACCGCAGGGTTGGACTGCCAGTGGGTCCACATTTGTTAGGTCGCGTCATAGACCCCTTGGGAAAGCCGTTGGATGGATACGCCTTGTCTCACCCAAGATTTACCCCTCATTTTTTTGGCCGTTCCATCCCCGCGTTGAAACGACAAGCTGTAAAAAACCCATTGGATGTGGGCGTTCGCGCGATAAATGGTGTGCTTACTCTTGCGAAAGGTCAGCGCGTAGGACTGATCGCGGGTTCAGGAGTAGGAAAAAGCACGTTGTTAGGAATGATGACTCGCCACACGGCAGCCGATGTGGTGGTTCTCGCTTTGATTGGTGAGCGCGGTCGAGAGGCTGGAGAATTTTTAGCAGAGAGCTTGGGAGCCGAGGGGCTTAGCAAAGCTGTTGTTATCCTGGCCACCTCTGACTGCGCCTCGGTGATGCGGAGACAAGCAGCAGAGGTTGCGCATCTGGTTGCGGAGTATTTCCGGGATCAGGGCAAAGACGTGCTTCTGCTGTGCGATAGTCTTACCCGTATCGCCCACGCGCAGCGCGAAATTGGACTGGCAACTGGTGAGCCACCGACAAATAAGGGGTATCCTCCGTCGGTTTTTAGTGATTTGCCCAAGCTTATCGAAAGAGGCGGGCCGGGAGACGGTGAGGGAACCATCACAAGCGTTTATACCGTTTTATCCGAGCATGATGAGGGCATGGATCCCATTGTTGAGGTAGCCCGAGCGTCTCTTGATGGGCAGATAATGTTGTCACGAGAGCTAGCGGACTCCGGTGTGTACCCGGCGATTAATCTCAGAGGATCGATTTCAAGATTGGCGTCCAAAGTGTCAGGCCAGCATGAATTAAAAATGGCGACAGAGTTTAGAAGGCTCTGGTCGCTCTATGAGGCAAATCGAGATCTTATTATGGTTGGTGCCTATGAGCAGGGCACTGATCCTGAATTGGACAAGGCTATAGCGATCAGACCAATGATGCTGGACTTTCTGCGTCAGGCAGATTTCGAATCATGCTCCCTCGACCAATCTGTGGCAGGTGTTGCCCAGATAATTGCTCGGGGGCAGCATGGCCACTAAATGGGATCCTCTAGTTCTGAAATATAGACGCCGTAGTCAGCAGGAGTTAAATCAGCTCATCGCATTGCGGCATCAACTAAAGGAAATGGAGTGCAATCGCGACAAAATTTCCGAGAGACAGCAGTATTTCCGTCATCGTTTAAGTATGAATTCAAAACAGGAGATCGGCGATTGGCGGGTTATGAAGGCGTTTCTCGCGGATTTGGACTTCCTGAGAAACAATTGTGAGGGTCAACTCATCGAGCTACGCGGGTTGTTAAAACGCGCCCAAAGCGAAAATGAGAAAACCCTGCAGGTTTTGCAGAAATATGAGCACTTGCAGCAGCAAACCGTCCGTTCACGACGCTCGCAGCAAGAACGCAACGAATTGGATGCGATCGATGAGTGGGCGGTTCAGAGCCACACTAGAAGTAACTTGGCACGTGATTTGCTTTAGTTACTCGTAGTGAACAACGTGATGAATGGTTGAATTGTGGAATCTCAGATCGGATCAGACATAGCCAAGCTGCTAGGAAACCTAGGTAAATCAAAGGCTTCCGCTACCCAATCTGGCTCGCAGAGCGAGGCGGGTTCCTCATTTAAGCGTGCTTTGGTGGCCTCTGAACGGCTTCAGGCAAAAGACGTCACCGGCAAGCCCTTGCCGGGTGCCTCCCCGACAGAAGCTGCCTCCCCGACAGAAGTAGCCACGCCAGCTCCTGACACTGGACGTTTGAAGGAGCTACAGCCGTCAGCCGGTGCCCCTGCAAGTCAGTCTAGGACCACCACCCCGATGCCCGAGTTTGATTTAGTCGTCACGGGTGGTCCGGCCGAGCGCCCTGTCATTGTCGATCTGGCACGGAAGAGTGGATTTTCGCCCGCAGCGGTTGAGAATATTTTTTCACTCCGTGTCAACGATAGTGAGACTGGGACATTGCCTCAGAAGTCTCTGACCCTTGCGGTTGCACAGACACTACTTGACTGGTCGTCCACCAACTTGAAGCGGACCGTCGATCCGTCTCAGGTACAGGCGACCGTCGATCCGTCTCAGGTACAGGCGACTATCGATCGGTCTCAGGTACAACAGACCGTCGATGTTTCTAAGGTACAGCAGACTGTTGATCTGTCTCAGATGCAGCAGACGGTTGACCTGTTTGCATTGAAAAAGGCGATGAATGATGGGTTGAAAGATGTCTCGGGTAGCGTCCTCTTACCTGATGAATCGGTAGATCAAGCTAGTATTGCCGAGCTCGTTAACGCTGTGGCTTCGGTGCTAAAACCACTGTTATCGCAGTCAGCAGATAAGGGAGAATCTCCGGCAGCACCCGCGAGCGGAACAGCGGCGCACGAGTTGTCAAGCAAGATTCAGGTGGCAGTGGGGCCCGCTGTAGAGCGATGGGTCGCTAGCCACTTACCCGTAGAAGAAGCCGAGACCTCACGCGAGTTGCTGCTCTCTCGTTTAACCACCGCAGTGACCCCACTGATAAGCGATTCAACAGCTGCGGTCGACCGTGTGGTCGCGCAAAATCCACTGGAACAGAATTCACAGGAAATGCTGGTATTGACTCGGCAGCTGCAATCAACGCTTGCGAGCTGGGTCACACAATCTATGCGCACCGAGCAGGGAGCGGCGGTTCCGGAGCAATGGGTGCGTGAACTCGCCGGATCTCTCGCACCTGAAGTCGCGGGATGGGCGGCAAAACCCTCAGAGGATCGACCTGGTGTTATGCAACTGGCTGCCAGGATCTCTCCTGTAATTGAGCAAGCAATGCAAACCGTCCCTGCGCTCGCCCAAGTCGCGTTGTCTGGTGCAAGTCAGGAGTCCTATAGCGGGACGGCGATATCGGAAATCAGTCCTCGCCAGAGTGCCTCAATCATTTCTGCTCCAATTATGGGGCTCTCGGGCGTGACCCAGTCACAGTTGAGCGCTGCCAAGAACGCCGCTGTATCACAGCCCGAGCGGATTAGCCTTACCGTTACAGGACCAAGCTGGGAGATTGATGGTGCTGACTCGAAGCGTGCAGTAGCCCGGCTCATGCAGGGTGTCCTGCCCAGCAAAACTCCCAGCCCATCCGAAGTAGCGGGTGTCTCGCAGGGAACCTTAGAGAGGTTCGCCGTTCGAGGCGCGGGCATGGGTAGCGGAGATGGGACTGGCCCCGTGAGATCTGACCTAACAATCGGGACCGAGAAAGGTAAGACCGATAAGTCTTTAGATATTAAGGGCGGTAGTCTTGAAACAGCGACAACATTGCGTAACGTTGTGACGGCAAGAAGCTTAGAGCTTGCGCGAATGATCCCTCAGGTGGCAAAGCCATTAGCAGGTGCTCCCGAGGTACCGTCTCAACTGTCGTCAGCGGGCTCTATCCCAAGTGAAGGCACCGATAGTAGTGCTCCTCGTTTGGCGGCGCAGAGCGAGCTATCCTTCCGTCAAGCGATGACTACAAATGAGAGACCCGCGCTTTCTGACGCGGCGCGTGCGAATCAGTTTTCTCCGAGTCAGTCCATGCCTGGGCGCGAGATGGCGAGCCGCGCCATTTCTGAAGCGCTGGGTCAGCGATTGGCCGCTAACATTGCGGCAGGCCATTACCGCCTAACATTCAACGTAACTCCCAAGGAGTTGGGTGCAATTGACGTAGTGATGGAAATGCGGGACGGCCGTCTCGACGCTCAGATCAGCGCCAGTAACGCGGTAACTCGAGATTTACTGGGGGACTCGTTGCCCAGACTGCGAGAAGCTCTCCAACAGACTGGTATCAATTTGGCCCAATTACAAGTGAGCTCAGATGCGCAGCAAAACGGCGCACATGGTGGCGATGGTAAAGATGAAATGGCTCAGGAGCGGTTTGGTAATGAGGGTCTCCTGGCGGAAAGTTCGGAAGAGTTAATATCGGAAGATATTGAGCTGGGCCTCGACCCAGCTTCAGTGGATTTTTGGGCATAATACGCCCTCTTATTAAGGACGGAATAACACCATGGCTGAAGAAGAAGTAGACGCAGGCGAAGAAAAAAAGAAGTCGCCCATCCTCGGGTACATCTTGATAGGTGTGGGCGTACTCGTTGCGTTGGCTATTACGGTTTTGGCGACTATGTATTTTGTGGGTTATTTCGACCCGGATTCTGCCGAACGCATAGAGGCAACCGTCCAGCAGCTGGAGATGGATGCTGAAGAAGCTCGTCAGAAGGCAGAGGAGTTGGCGAAGGGACCGAGCAAGGAAACGCTTGATTCACCTGAGTTGACGCGATTCGAAAATACTTACATGGAAATTGAGCGTCCGTTGGTAGCGAACATCGTCAACTCTCGAAAGGTGATGCAGATCAAGGTGGCGATCATGACCCACTATGACGATCGAGTGGTGGCAAATATGGAGAAGCATGCTTTTGCAATCCGTTCTGAGATGTTAGATGTCATGAGAAAAATTGACGAAGGGAAGCTTGCCGAGCCGAATTTTCGATCAGACCTGGCAGAGCAGCTGAAAATCTCAGTTAACTCGGTATTAGAAAGGTACGAAGATTTTGGCGGCGTAGAAGAAGTTATGTTCACTGAATTTGTAGTGCAGTAAAACTGGTGTTCGGGTGAGAATGAGTTATGGCAGAAGATAGCAGCAGACTTTCCGAAGAGGAGCTTAATGCGCTGACTTCGGAAGAGGGTTCTGACGAGGAGTTTTCTTCGGCCGTGCACGCGGACGGAGCACTGGGAACCGCTGTCAAGCCGCATAATTTGGTGACTGAAGATACGACTATTGGCATAAACCTAGCCGCAGTCGATATGATCACCGAGCGCTTTACACGAAGACTCCGGCTCGGACTGTTGGAGGTGTTGCGTACTAGTCCGAGAATTACTGCGGATCGGGTAAAGACGCTTCCTTTTTCAGAGTATCTTAAAGACCTTAAGGCTCCATTATCGGTCAACACTGTACGTCTATCGGGGTTGCGTGGAACATCCATGGTAGTGATTGACCCAAGTGTCGTCTTTGCCTCGCTGGACAATTTTTTTGGTGGGTTTGGACGTGGAATCGACGGATTGCCCCCCGGTCGTATGTTCACACCCACTGAAACCCGAATTATCAATATCATGCTCGAAGTGATATTCGCCTCGATGCATGAGGCGTGGTCGCCAATTATGGAGATCTCTTGTGAGCACGTAGGTTCGGAAATAAACCCTGCGTTTGTTCAAATTGTCGATGAGAATGATTTAGTGATCGTCTGCCATTTGGAGGTGGAGCTGCCAGGGCAAGAGCGTGGTGCTATCGATGTCGTTTACCCATTTGCCACACTCAAACCTATCAGGGATGTCCTGAGAGGACGTGTTCAGGATTCCGAGGATCCATCGGTAGATCATGACGTCTGGGCTCGTGAGTTGGCGGGGGCTGCTTCAGATGCCGAATTGGAGCACCGCGTTATTTTAGGTGAGATAGAACTTACCCTTGGCGATTTTAATAATATGCAGGTAGGCGAAATTCTAGACTTGAAGAAATTTGATTTGGCCCGAGTGTTGGTTGATGACATTCCCCTGTTTAATGCAGAGGTTGGCACCGCCAATGGGTATGCGGCTGCTCGTCTGTTAGAAGCCGTAGAATTATCTGAATAATGAAGCGAGCAGGGACTACAAGAAGGGACGTCATGGCAAAGGTTTTCCGCCTGATTACCCGCTTCAACAGTGCTAGGAGATATAAATGAGTGATGAACAGGAACCTGGGGATGTCTCCTTGGAGCAACTCGCTGATGACGAAACTCTGGCAACAGGTTTTGAAGCTATGGTCAGCGCGGACGTATTACAGAGCGTACCTGTCACGCTGTCGGTCGAAGTTGGTAGAACGCGCCTAAAGATTCGAGATCTGCTGCGCTTAAAACAGGGGAGCGTAATCGAGCTAGAGCGAAACGCGGGCGAACCCCTCGATTTACTCGTCAATAATACCGTCGTGGCGCAGGGCGAAGTCGTTTTGGTTAATGATCGATACGGCGTGCGCTTGACGCGAATTTTGCCCTCAGAAGACCGCGTTGAGAAGCTGTGATTATCGGAGCTCTCTGTGGCTGAGGAGCTGAGCTGGGTCCGATGGGTTACTGCATTCTTTGTCCTGGCGGTCGCCATGGGTGCGAGTTTCCTTGCTTTGCGAAAAATTCAGGTTTCAAATAAAAGTTGGCTGCCTATCAAGATTACGGGGCGAGTGAGGCTAAGTCGCTCAGCGGAGCTAGTACTGGTAGAGGTTGAGAACGAGAGGTTCTTAATCGGCGCGACACCTGCTAACATCAATACCCTAGCTAAGCTTTCGGGCGAAGCTCCTGTAGAAGACCACTAAGAAGCGACGGCGGCCCTGCCACCGGGCAGCGGATGTACCATCGCTACAGTGACCTCTTCTTTTGTGAGTTGCTATACGCCGGGGCCTTTGAGGGGAGGGGTATGCTTAAATACTTGGTGCTGGGGCTCGTGACTCTCTTGGCTACGGAAGCTTCGGCCCAAGGGACAATCCCCATTCTGAGCGCAATTCAGGATTCGAGTGGAGAAACCGAGTATTCGGTAACGCTCCAGCTTCTGGGCCTCATGACGGTCCTGACCCTGTTACCCTCCATCCTACTGATGATGACTAGCTTTACTAGGATAATCATCGTTCTGTCACTGCTTCGTCAGGCTATGGGCACTGCTCAAACACCGCCCAACCAAATTTTGTTGGGAATCGCCTTGTTTCTAACGATTTTTATAATGGCACCTGTTTTCACGCAGGTATATAACGAGGCAATTACACCATATAGCAACGACGAAATAGGCCTTGAGGAATCCCTTGAGTTGGCGCAAGTTCCGATAAAGGATTTTATGTTGCGTCAAACGCGGGAGAAAGATCTGCAAACTTTTGTGAGTATTTCTAATAATCCCGACATTTCGGCGCCGATGGATACACCGTTGTCGGTACTGGTGCCTGCCTTCATCACGTCTGAGCTCAAAAGTGCCTTTACTATTGGCTTCATGCTTTATATTCCATTCATCATCATAGATATGGTCGTCGCGAGTGTGCTGATGTCAATGGGTATGATGATGCTTTCCCCTATGATTATTTCGCTGCCATTTAAACTCCTTCTCTTTGTTATGGTGGACGGGTGGATGTTGCTGATGACCTCATTAACCGGTAGCTATGTTTAAGGACTAACGCGTGGAAACTACCGAAGTTATCAGTATAGGAAGAGAGGCGATCTGGACGGTGATCTACGTGGCCGGGCCCATTCTGCTGATCGCCCTTTCGGTGGGTTTAATCATTGGTGTCTTCCAAGCGGCCACATCGATACAGGAGATGACCTTGAGTTTTATCCCTAAGTTGGCCGCCTTGGTAGCGGCCCTCTTAATATTTGGTGATTATCAACTGACAATGCTGTCTGATATGTTTGTCACGATTTTTGACATGATCCCGCAAATTTTTACGCGATGAACTTTATCCTTGATGATGTTGTTGCGATTCTCACTACTGGGCTTATTCCTCTTCTTCGAATATCGGCGTTATTGCTAGCAGCACCTTTAGTTTCTCTTAAAGTTGTCTCGGTGCGGATTCGGATTGCAATCGCACTTGTACTCACCATTTTTGTTTATCCCACGTTAGAGCTGCCAACCATTGATCCTGTCAGCGCTGACGGATTAATGCTCATTGTTAGGGAACTATTAATTGGGCTCTTGTTTGCCGTTTCGTTACAGGTTGTCAATGCAGCTTTGGTCGTCGCCGGACAGACCTTGTCCATGAGTATGGGGCTGGGGATGGCGCAAACTGTTGATCCAAATATTGGAAGGGTGCCCGTGCTCGCCTCATTTTTGGTGGTGATGTCTACCCTGATTTTTTTATCTATTGGTGGCCATTTAATTCTTATCCAGCTTATCCTGATGAGCTTTGAGGTTATGCCGATTGGTGGCGAGATCAACCTTGTCGAGACCACTGCTAATCTGATCGAGTGGACGGCAATGGTATTTCTTGGCGGTATCCTAATCGCGCTGCCTATTATGTTAACTATGATGCTAGTAAATCTCTGTATTGGTATCGTCACTCGTGCGGCCCCGGCCCTGAATATTTTTGCGGTAGGTTTTCCCGCAATGGTCATAGCTGGTTTGGTTTTGCTGCTGGTGTATTTGGTTAATATAGGGCACAGGATCGAGTGGTTATGGCTTGAAGCGTTTTCAATGGCGCAAAATATGTGGGTCGTTAGCTAATGGCAGACCAGCAAGACGACAGCCAGGAAAAGACAGAAGAACCGACCGCACGCCGTCTGAGTAAAGCTAGAGAAGAGGGCCAAATCGCCCGGTCCACAGAGATTACTATCGCTGCCTCAGTGATTAGTGTGGCGATATACATCTTCTTATTTGGCAATTCCTTGTTGGGAAACGTCGCTAATATCTTTGCGAAAGGGTTGGTTTTTGACTCTCTGGCTGTTCTTGAGCCTCAGGTGGGGCTTGGAAGGCTGAGTGATGCGGCGGTAGAGGCATTGCTTACGATTTTGCCTATCTTGATTCTCACAGGAGTGGTGGTTCTAGTTTGTTCCGGCTTGATTGGCGGTTACAACTTCAGTTGGAAGTCTATCCAACCGAAGGCCTCCAAGTTTAACCCCATTTCGGGCTTTAAACGCATGTTTGGAACGCAAGCTCTGGTAAATCTCGCCAAATCGATTGCCAAATTTTTATTAGTTGGCGGAGTGACCTATTTTTTGATCGACGCCTCAGTCACTGAGTTTGCCCAAATTTCACTGATGGCCTTGGAGCCTGGCTTGTCTGCTTCGGCGTCTATTTTGACCACCGCATTTTTGGTTGCCTCCAGCACGCTCATCATCATTGCTTTGATAGACGCTCCTTATCAGGTCTATCAGCATAATCAAAAAATGAAAATGTCATTGAAAGAGGTCAAGGACGAGCAAAAACAAACTGAAGGATCTCCGGAAGTTAAGCAACGTATTCGTCAGAAGCAGCGCGAAGTTTCGGCGGCGCGAATGCTGGAGGCGATCTCGGAGGCGGATGTGATCATAACCAACCCGGAGCATTTTGCCGTCGCTCTAGCTTATGATCCTTCGTCCGACGATCCGCCAAAAGTGGTCGCCAAAGGCGCGGATTTCATTGCAGACCGTATTAGAGAGCGTGGGGGCGAAGAAGGAGTACCATTATTCCAGTCGCCGGTCTTAGCCCGAGCGCTCTATTTCACTACGGAAGTTGATGGTTTTATTCCTGAGCCACTATTTGAAGCGGTGGCTCAGGTAATTGCTTATATCTTTAATATAAACAGTATTAATCGTGCGAAAACGCAGCAGTCTAAACCGGTGCCGAGAGTTCCAGATGATATGATTTTTGATGAAGATGGCCGTCAGTCACAAATTTTCGACAGCTGATCGTCGATCTGCTCGAACCGATACTTATGCTCGTAAGGTGCGATGACCTGTGAACAACGATTCATTAGACGATTCTCAATTAAATTTTCTCCCGCATCCTGATGATGGGCGCATTTTGGACGCCGCTTTAGAAGCGCTCGTCAGCGGTGCATCTAATGTATTTATTGTCGGTGAGTATGAATTTCATATTGATGCATGTTTTTTAGCGCTTTACGGAGAGCTAAAGCTTAACCCCTCTCTACAACTGCATCGTATGATGTCCCCCAAGGTTGACGACATCGTAACCCTCTTTAATGAACTCTTGGCCAACCTATCTATCGATGAAGCACGGAATTATGAGGCGGAGGGGCGTCACATCATTATCATGCCGGACTTTGGTCCCAATGCTGGGAAGGAATGGCTAGCCTGTGAGTCTCTGGTGAATACGTTCCCCGGCGCAAACGTAAGTATGCTGGCTTTCTCGACCCTTGCTAATCACGACTCATCGGACTTACGTCAGTTATCAATAAAATCCCGAAACGTGGTCTTGCGTTTGTCAGAGTTGAATAACGAATCGATGGAAAACTATCTCAGCGAATGTTACGAGCGTGGAGTGCTTTCTGACCTATTACCCGCCCTGACTGGTTCAATTTGGCACGAAGCAGCGCTTGCAATGTTGGGTTTGAACACAACCGAATTGCCCAAGCAAAGCGTTTCTGACTATGACGATTTAATGTCTTCCGAACAGGAGGGCCTATCATTGGAGCCGCTTGTGGTTGACACCTCGTCTGGTGATGATGACTTAGAAGAGGCCAGTGCTGAAGCTGTCCAACATACTTGGCGCTCATCGCTTGCTGCAGTGTGTATTACGCTGGCGGCATTCTCTCTGGTGATAGTGGTTGCCGGGCTAGTGCACCCCCCGCTCTGGAGCAGCATTGAGATGGTTGTCAGTGCGTCGCTTGAGCTAGCAAATTCGCTCCGTGAGGAAGCAAAATCATGGCTTAGTACCGTAATGAATCAATGGAACAGCTAAAAATATTGGCCGACATACCGATATCGACTTAAAGCGAGGTGTGTAATGACAGACGACGACAATCTTGATCCGGGCGAGGACTTGGTTTTGCCCAGCAACCGAAGCACAGCGATAAGTGCTCCCAGCAGTACTCCTGCAGATAATGGATCTACAACAACACTGGGCGCAGATACACAGGCAAGATTGGACAGGGCGCTGGACTCGGCACATGCAGTGAGCGCTAAAATGGAGACATATGCCAAACGTTTGGCCGGTGGCGCGGCGGTAGTCGTATTTCTGTCTGTCATTCTTCTCATGGTGGCTGGCGGCCGACTGTCAGGACAAGTGGACGCATTGCAGGCCGCAACGCTGTCCATTACCAAGCGCGTAGTCAACATGAATTCGGCGTTAGATCGAATGGTCGTCTTGGAACAGCGGCTCGCTCTACTTGATGAGGGACATGCTCAGATGGTTGAGGCGGTGGGGCAATTGGACGCCAGGGGTATGAGTTTGGCAGAACAGGTGGAGTCCTCGATGTCTGCTGTACAGTCTACTGTAGTTGATACGAGTGACGTTACGAGAAGCGGTGTGGAGTCCACTAGGGCGATGATCGCGCAACTGGATCGGCAGGCAGAGCAGCTTGGGACTCTGACTCAGCGTATCGCAGAATTAGAGCTGGGTTTAAGAGACGTCGCAGCACTCAAACGTGATGTGGCAACGCTTGTAGAAATAGAAAGGGATAATCTAACTGAACTTTTTGAGGCCCAATTGGCCTTAGAACAGGCGCAGATAAGTGAGCAAATGGAACAGTCCACCGGCAGTACGCCTAGCGCTCCAGAAAAAAGCTATTCAGAGGACGCTATCGTCTTTCCGGAGCCTGCATCTAGACAGTAGTTTTTACGGAGTGATTGCTGGCAGGTCGGGACTTTCGCTTGATTGCCTGCCGGCCACGTCCCGTATAGCACTTTCAACGAAAGAAGAGCCAGCATCGATAGCCATGGATATCGCGTCTATGACTTCTTCCAGCTGCGTGACTAGAGCGGCATGCCGGTCGCTATTGTCCTTAACGCCAAGTTCTTTGCTCAAGGCGTAAAGTCTCTCGGCTTGAGAGGAGGGTAAGTAGGATTCAAATTCCCCCCGAAGCATTTTTATTTTGAGAGGGTTCGATGGTGGTTCAGAAATTCCTGCTTGCCCATGTTCCATTCCTGTTTTAATAACAGAGCGTACATGGAGTTCGAGCAGAGCTAGAAATCGTTCTTGATCGCCCTTGATCTGATACTGATCCTCTGCCCCATTGGCCATGGCCACCCATTCATCCCAAAGTTCTCGCCCACTCAGACCCGCAAATACTTTTTGGCGAGCAGGTTCGACACTGTTAGCGGTGTCGCTAGGCATTGCGTTCGAGAATGCTCTGGCTTCGAGGTCGTTCACTCTGCTAATCAAATAGATAATAAGGATGAGAAGGACGATTCCAAGAAGAAGTGAGATAGCAATGATGGTGCTTTCAAGGGACATAGTTTTTATTCCGTTCTTAGGTTGCAGCTTCTATTGGCTATTCATCTCCGTCTTCTGAGTCTCCGCTTCTGAGTAGACCTAACAATTGAATGTCTTGACTGGTTTGCAATTCTTCAACTAGGCACGCTGCAATTTTGTCGGCTTGTTCTAATGCTTCATGAGCACTGACTTGTTGAATCTGGTAATCCGCGCCCAGATTGAACATCTTGTCCGCCAATTCTTCAGGAACCCAGGAAACGACGGCACCTGATACCCCCTGTAGTTGGTTATATCCCTCGTGCTTCATTCTCGCCGGTAGCTCCTTGCCTGCCTTTAGGGCTTCCGCAAGGTCTGTTTGCCGTTTCTCTTCTGTTTTGGCGCCCTGCACGAAAATCTTATCAAGATTGAGGCGCGCTCTTTGCGCTATCCTCGCCGAGAACATGCGATGCAAGCGATCCTCTGGGTCAAGAGTACTGCACTTGAGAAAGTCGGCTTTCGCGTCAGCTTTTATGCGCTCTAGTTTTGATTTTTTTCCAAACATGCTACTACCAAAATATTAAATACCCACTCGTTTACGTAACTTCTCTACCACTTTAGTTAGTATCTGACTAACTCTGGATTCACTCACGCCAATGATCGCGCCAATCTCCTTCAGATTCATTTCGTCGTTATAGTACAGCGAAAGTATCGTTTGCTCGCGTTCCGGTAATGTAGAGATTTCGTTGGTCAACCAATTGGCAGTTTCTGCGGCTTCTACGTCATCTTCTGGGCCTGCGTCCTCAGAAAAAGCAGACTGGCCGCTCTCTTCAAGTTCATCAAGGGAGCTAGTACGAAATTTTTGTGAACGACTTCGTTGTTTATGATATTCGTCTACCGACGTGTCTAACTCTTGGGCGATCTCATGAGCTGTCGGTTGCCTGCCATACTTGGTTAAAAATTTATCTACTACCTGTTCTTCAGCTTTAATATGTGAGTTGTCAGCCCTGGATAACGGTGATCTTTTTCTTACCTCGTCCAGAATCGCGCCTCTGATTCGCTTGCTAGCGAATGTACCCAGATCAGCACCTTGGGAAGCGTCATAGGATTTTGCCGCCTCTAGCAGCCCTACCATGCCAATTTGGACCAGCTCCTCTAGTTCTACATAATCAGGCAGTCTTGCTTTGATGTGTAGAGCGGTCTTATGTACTAGCCCTATATGTTGAAGCACAGCGGAGTTGTCTCCGCTACCCCTGGAGGTCTCTAATGCATCAGCATATGCTTGATAACCTTTGGACATGGACTAGCCTCTAGCACCTACCGATATCCTGGTATCACTTGAGCTGGCGGGTTTGGAAGGGGACTTTGTGATGACGTCCACAAGTCGCTTGATATCCGTTGCAATATCACTTTCAGGTGCGTGAAGGATTGCCGGTTGACCTAATCGCGCTGAGTTCAACACTACTGGGTCTTTTCGGATACCCGCAGCGTACTCAAGCGATAACCCAAGGAACTGTGCCGTCACTTTGTTTATACGTCTGTGAATGTTTTCTGATTCTTTCTCGTTACTGACCTGCACAGGCGTCAGCATGATGTCAGTAAGATTAAACTCCTGTTGAAGAACTTTGACGGTAGCATAGGCGTCCGCAATCGAAGAGGGCTCGTTCTGGATTAACAGCAGTTTGATGTCGCAAGCGCCGAACAAAACAGTGACGTTATCAGTAATACCAGCCGCAGTATCGACCACGAGATAATCGCAGTCCTCCAAAGCGGAGAGGGCATGAATCAGCCCCAGGAGTTGCAATCGAGTTAGGCGAGCCAGAGCAGATGATCCACTAGATCCTGGGACCAAAGTCACCCCATATTCTGATTGAACCATAATTTCTTCGAGAGTCTTTTGGCCAGACAGAACATGCCCATAACTGTATTCCACCCTCGCATTCAGTAGAATTTGAGCGTTGCTCAGACCTAGGTCGCCATCTAGCAGGACGACTTTCTTACCTCGGTTAGCGAGCTCCACAGCAAGGTTTACAGAGACAGTTGTCTTTCCAACGCCCCCCTTACCGCTTGTTACGCCAATTACTCGCATGGGTACCCTCTTACTACTTTGATTACCGCCCTTTGTTATCAGGGCCAGAGTGTTTACGCCCAACCTACCCCTAGTTTACGCTCACTTTTCTCAGAAAACGACAGGGATTTGCTTGCCTTGGATATGCACCCTAGCAGAAGAAGGGAGAAGTTCTCGGCTTCCTCAGAGGTGCAAACCCGCGGTATAACTGCATCGGTGGATGCGTCGCCAGGCTTCTCATCAGGGGGCAAAACGCTGTTGAGCCCATCGACGGAATTCAGCGGGGTAGTTGGAAGTCGTGCAGCCAGAAGCGCCGTCTCCTCATGTGGTGCTATGCCCACTTCGCGAGAGCCAATCGAGATACTTTCATTTGCCATGTCGTGATCTTCACTCTCATCGGCGACTACGTCCGAGAGCACCTCGGAGAAAATCGCCGCCCTGAATTCATTAGTTTCAGGTTCCAATATGGCCGGTTTCGGCGGCTCTTCCAGTGCTCTCAAGCGAGCCGCCAGTGCCACCAAACCCGAGTGTACCTCGGGTAACGGTTCGTGGACTCCCTGGTCGCTTGGCCCAGCTACCTGCGGAGTGTCCATTGCTAAATTGGCCGATCGGTTTTTGGGCTCATCCACACCGCCTCTTTCGACCTCTGCAATGAGGTGATCGGGAGCTACCACTGGAGAGATAACGTCTTTCACGCCATTTACTTGTGAAAGGGTAGATGACTGCTCAGTAAAAGTCTCTAGTGCTAAAACGATGCGATAGTTGTCTTCAATTCTAAAGCTGTGCACGACTAGACAGTCTGCACCGTACTGCTTTCGTACTTTCTCCATGCAACTCCCATGATCGGCTGCCTGTACTACGACTAGTCGCATGCTGACTTACTCCTTCTCTTCTTCAATGGCGGATTCGCCACCAATACTTGATTGAACCTGAATGCGCTGATCATCTGGTATCTCGGTATAAGATAATACTGTTAGGTCGGGGACCCTTACCCTGACAAAACGAGACATCCAAGTCCTAAGGGTGGGGGACACCACTAATGTGGCTGCGGCCCCCAAGTCTTGAATTTTCTCCGCCTCGCTTCGCAAACTTTCAATCATTGAGTTGGCGAGGGTAGGATCCAGCGTTATGTGGTCGGTCTCCACGCCCGTACGACTGCTCTCTAATAGTTTTTCAAGATCTGGAGCGAGTGTGATAACTGTTAAAGTGCCGGTGTCATCAACTAACGGTTGACAGATTAACCTGCCAAGTTTTGGCCTCACTGCTGAGGTCAGATGACTTGCATCCTGATTTTCTTTTGCATGAGCGGTTAGCGCGTCAATTACGTTGCGCATGTCTTTTACTGGAACTGACTCTGCCAGCAAGTTTTGAAGCACTTGCGTAACTGTGGATAAGGGAAGGAGATCGGGGACAAGGTTACTGACTAATTTGGGATAGCGAGTAGCCACCTTATCAAGGAGGAGTTGAGTTTCATCCTGACCAAGCAACTCGCTGGCGCTATCGCGAATGACCGCGTTAATGTGTGTGGCAATTGCTGTCGGTGCGTCTACAACCGTATAGCCCAGTCCTCGTGCGAGCTCAGCTTGTGACTGTTCAATCCACAAAGCGTCGAGTCCAAATGCCGGTTCTTTAGTGGGTTCTCCATCAATGGGTGCCGGCATGTCAGAACTGTTAATGGCCAAGAGCTTTCCAACTCGGACATCACCGCTGCCTCTAACAACACCGTGTAGCGATATTTGATAGACCTCAGGTTTTAGATCGAGATTGTCTCGAATACGAATTGGCTGAATTAAAAAGCCGAGTTCCGCAGATAACTTTTTGCGAATCCCCCTAATCCGGGTGAGTAACTGACCGCCCGATTGAGTATTTGCGAGGGGTACTAGGCCGTAGCCGATATCCAGCGCGATGACTTCTACTTGATCGATATCTTCCCAGTCGAGCTCTCGATTTGCTGGTTCTACTTCGGCGATGGCTTCGGCATTGACCGCCTCACGCTGTTCCTCTTGCGCTTGTTGGCGCAAATAGAACCCCAGACCAATACCGGCAGCACCCAGTGGAAGAAACACAAAGTGTGGCATCCCGGGTATGAGTCCAAGCACGGTTACAATACCGGAGGCGATAAAAATGGCGTTCGGATCAGCGATCTGGCTCGAAGCTTGCTCAGCCATGCTTTCTTCTGTTGTGACCCGAGTAACAAGGATGGCGGTCGCTAGTGATAATAGTAAGGAGGGTATTTGCGCTACTAATCCATCACCAATGGTGAGTAGCACGTAGATCCGTCCAGCCTCGCCGAGGCTTAGTTCGTGTTGGGTAGTGCCAACGATAAGCCCGCCTACAATGTTGATAACGAGAATGAGGATGCCGGCAATGGCGTCGCCTCTTACAAATTTTGAAGCTCCATCCATAGAGCCAAAGAAATCTGATTCCTGACCCAACTCGTTTCGCCTGGTCTTTGCCTCTTCTTGATCAATGATGCCTGCATTGAGGTCCGCATCAATAGCCATTTGCTTTCCAGGCATGGCGTCAAGAGTGAAGCGCGCGATTACCTCCGATACCCGTCCAGCACCCTTCGTGACTACGATGAAATTTATAATCATGAGAATCAAAAAGATGATGAAACCCACCACGTAATTTCCCGCGATCACGAACTCCCCGAATGATTCGATAACTTTCCCGGCGGCATCGGTGCCAGAGTGGCCCTCAACCAGCACCACTCTGGTAGAGGCCACGTTGAGTCCGAGTCTCAGGAGGGTCGCAATCAGGAGAACCGAGGGGAAGGACGAAAATTCCAGAGGCTTGCGTGTATTGAGGGTGATCATCACCATCAGCAGGCCCAGCATGATGTTGAATGTAAACAAAACATCCAGCAGAAAGGCAGGAAGCGGAACGACCAACAGAGCCAAAATGAGCAGGACCAGTGTCGGCGCGCCGACACTTTTTCCGCTCAGCCATGGCATGCGGCCCGAAACCTGTCGAAAATTTGACAGAATTGCTTCCAAAACTCACTGCCTCCCGAAAGAAATAGGGTTTTCGCCCCTAGTGCAGACGTAGCACGCAAGTTCTGTACCAAGTTTGAGGGGCTAGGTGAGATTCAGTGATGCGGGGGTTCCGGTTTACTCTGAAGACTAGATTCCGCTGATAGTTGTTTCTGGGTAAAGCACTAGCCAGATCGACCGATATCTCTTTACGGAGAGCAGATCCCTGCATGAGCCTGTGAATCTGCAGATATCGACAGCATATGATGCGAACAAAGCGTTTAAGCAGCCGCTTGGAGGAGAGTAATGCGAATTGGACTACTTATTTGGAGCGCGTTGTTGCTCACTACGTTACTTGGTGGGTGCGGTACTTTGGGATCTTCTGAGGCCGATGCGTCCTTTGTCGAACCAATGGTCGAGCGACGAGACACGCTGACGGCTACTGGTTACGCTGTGATCGATGTACAGCCTAGTGATAACGCGGCGCACCGTCGGTTAATGGCAATTCGTGCCGCCAAGCTTGACGCCTACAGAGGGCTCACTGAGCAGGTTTACGGACAGTATCTCGACTCGACTACTACTGTGGCCGAAATGGTAGTGAGAAGTGACAGCTTCCGGGCCCGCGTTGAGGGCGTAGTTTATGGCGCTAATTTGGTTCAAATAGAGCCGCGCGGTGGCACTACCTACGAAGTCACTCTGTCGCTTGATAAGAGCATCGTCAATGATCTCAGAGTTCTCTACTTGGAACGCGCAGTCCTTGCCTCCAGTTCTTAACTGAATAGGATAATATCGACATCTGTTCGAGAAGATGGGAGTGGTTTCGCGTGGATAAACCTCTGGCTATTGCTGCAATTTTGACCGTAGGCTCTTTGATGCAGCCACCTGCATTGCTCGGTCAAGAGGTTACCCGCGGGATAGATACTAGTGCAGCAGCAGAAAACTATCTCTCAGCATTCAAGCAACGCGCCCTGGACGCGGCTTTTGAGGCTGGGGCACGAGTGAAAGGCTTGGCTTACATAGACGAGCAAGGCCGCCTGCATGAGAGAACCATGTTTTCAACCGAGGCTGATGTACGAGGGGTTCAAATAGAGAGTTATTTGGATGCGATGGGAAATGAACAGCTACTGGATTCTGTTCAGGTGCCGGAGGCATCCAGATGCCAGCTTTGGACCGGCAACGAGGTGGAATCTGGCCTGATCACGATCAAATTAGAACCAGGGTTTGCGCGGGAGGCTTCAGACCGATCACTGCGGCAGAAAGAAGAGGAAATCTTGGCCACTATGGTGCAGCGCACTTTGTTGGATTCGGGATTTAGAGCGCTGGAGCCAATAGGCCCTAAACCTGATGAGTATCAGGACACCACTTATGCCAGAGCCTTGGTGGGAGATTGGTCTGAAGGTCCAGCACCTGACTTTGCTGCCACGGTCTCGGTAACGCTGCTTGCAGATGAGAGACAGAAGCGAGACCTGTATATAAACCATCCTGGCATTGCCTCGATTCGATATGTCAGATCATCAACCGCCAGGCCAGCCAATTTTGCAGTTAGCTTGAGTTTTAGTCAGCCCGCGGCTCGACGACTCATGGGCGAATTTCGAATAGTCGTTGAAGCTGATGCTTACCGTGCATTCGAATCAGGCGAATGGGTGTTGGATCAGGATGTAGATGATCTTGAGGAGTGGGTCCGAGAGGCTGTTGATGAGTTTGTGGCAGGCACGGTGTGCTTGCCCAGGGTATTCAGCGTGCGGAGGGATGGACCAGATCTTTTCAGCATTGATGCGGGGCGATCCCGAGGGGTAACCGAGGGTTCTTGGTTACTAGTCGGTGGGCGTGATTTGATGGTGAACAACGTCATCAGTGACATGACCCTGGACACCTTGTGGATGTTGAGGGTGACCCGGGCTGACGATCACCGAGCTCAAGCGGAGCCTCTGCCCGCTGGTGAGGGAGTTCAGGTGTCTCAGGGGGAACTATTGGGCACATTGCCTTGAAGAGGAAATAAGCATGAAGATACGGGCCCTACGACAGGTTATTTATTTTATGACGAGCATTCTGGTGGTGCTGCCGGCATCTTTGGCGGCGCAGCAGAACCCTTCGATTTCAGGAAGCGATGTCGAGCGATTACGAGCGTTTATTGGTGATGTGGAGTTGGGTGAGCTCACCTCAAGTGACTCGACTTCCACCGGGTCCGTGGTCGATGGATTTTATAAGGTGCGTCCTGGAGACACACTCAGCGGCATTATGGCTGCCCAGCTTGGGGACACGGGGGTTAACAACGACGTTCTCCAGCGCGTCATTATAAGTAACAACAAATCTGCCTTTCGGCGCGGTAATCCTCATTGGCTTATGGCTGGTGCGCAGTTACGGATGCCTACGGTAACGGACGTGATGGATTATGTGGTGCCTAGGAAAGCCCACACGGAGCCCGATACTGCCAATGATTGGGTGAGATATCCGTAGGAGCTTTTTCAGCGCTGAAGAGAGCTAGCTATAATGCTGGGCCCAGAGCTAATCAATCTTGCAGTGCGCCCAACCCCCATTTTTTTGGAGGGCTCACCCAGCCTCCGCATTGACCAGCCGGGGCCGAGAGAGCTTGGACTAGCCAACTTTCAGGTGGTACAGGGACTGGTTTCTATCGAGCGGGGACAGTTATTTATCAACCTCGCGGGCGTGAGCCAGCCTCTGTTGGCTCCTGATTTTCTGAAGCGCTATCTCGGACAGCAGATTTTTTTTAAGGTACAGATTACTCCCGATGGCGCGACAATTTTGCGCCCCGTGCCTGAGCCTCCCGCTGCACCTACACCAGTAACAGCGAACCCCCACCTCGGTAGTTCCGGGCTATTTGCCCAGCAGTACTCCGGTACGCCTGCGAGCTTGCTACAGCAGTTAATGAGTCCTGAGTCTCTGCGCGCAATGCCTGCGCCGCTCGCCGCTGCTCTTATTGGGCTAGGCGTGAGTTTGAGTCCCGCGATGTCTATAGAGGCTCAAATAGCGAGAGCAAGAGAGCTACTGGGACGAGGAGGGGTTTTACGGCTCCCAATCGCTGAGGGGGTTGGTCGAGACTTGACCCTTCCGTCCGTCTTAATGCGATTGCTGGGCATGAGCACTGATGTGTCGGCGAAAGAGCGAGTCCGCGGCCTGCTCTCAGACATAGACGGCCGTCAGGAGCGCGCGGTCACGGCTTTGCGGTCAGACGTCATAAATGCCGACATCCTGTCATGGGTGAATGGTGCCGCCGTCGAGCTGAATCTGCAGCGAGGCCCACAAGCTAATGCCCCTAACCGTGCATCATGGGTGATTAATCTCTATACCCAGTTCGAGAAGAATTCTGACGTGTGGCTGCGTGTTGAGCACATGCCTACAGATCGTATCAGGTTAGATGCGTGGCTTACTGACCCCGCCTTGTATTTGAGGGCCGCAGATTCCCGCACAGAATTCATTCAGCAGGTTTCAGAGTTTGGTCTGCACCTTGAGCATTTTGCAGTATTCAACCAGGCTCGGGATACGGCCAGAAATGTGCCAGTAGTGGACGCTTCAGCACGTCTTGGCGAGCGCTTGGACTCTTCCGTATGAAAGACATTGACGAAATAAAGGCAGTGGCTCTTGAGTATGGGAAGCGGCATGCTCCAAGTATTTTGGCAAAAGGCGAGGGTGAGGATGCCATGTCGATAATCGACGCGGCCTTCGACCTGGGGCTTCCGGTCATTGAGGATGAAAGCTTGCAGCGACTACTGAGTGGAGTCGATATTGGAGATGAAATTCCAGAATCGTTGTATCGAGCGGTTGCAGTGGTGTTAGCGTGGGTGTTTTGGCTTCGCGGAGAGGAGCCTTGAGGTAGAGACACCCACCCTCGTGGTTTCAGACATCTGCTTGTCGTCCGCGACTCTGTCCGCGCTTCAATTTTCCCAACTTGTCATAGGTTTCCCCAGTATCTCCTGAGCGGCTGGATCTGAGGACCTCCAGAGCGGACCGTGTGGCCTCGATTTTTCTATCGATGAGTACGGCATTTTTTAGATGGGCATCTCGGCAGGTTGCAAGCAGACCCTTTATCTCTTCGATCAATGACGACATGGGCTCGTTGTCGGTCTCGTTATGACTGATATCGCCTGTCAAAATCGGCACGATGGCGGTCAGCGCTTCCAGCGTCTCTGATTTTTTTTCCTGAAGGGCTTCAAAGCTCTCCAGATCACCGCTTTTAAGAAGTAAAAACTCCTCTTCAAGCAAAGACTCCAGAGCTTTAGCTTTGTGCAAGCTCAGAACCAGCGTTTCTGGCGTTACAGTTCCAGCCTCAGAGGGAGTGGGGTCTGACGAGGACACGGACAAGCAGTCGCTAGGAATTTATCATCCGTTCAAGGTCCAGCATATTCTCTGCTATACGCTGCGCATCCAGGGGATAATTGCCTTCCATAATGGCGAGTCGCAAAGCTTCGACCTTCGCGGCGTCAAATTTGGCATCTTCGATGGTGCTCATGACGGCTTCGCTCAGGGCGACTTGGTCGGTTTGAGCTTCGGGACTTGAAATGTCAGTCGCGGCGCCCTCAGAAGACGCGGTATTGGCTTTCTCAGCACGCAGGTCTTTTTTACCCGTACTTTCGGGGGTCGCACTGCGGATTGTCTCTGTAATACTGGACATTACATGATCTCCTTCCCAATGGCTGGCGCTGCTACCACAGGGTTTACTACTTCTCTGAGCTAATTATCGGACAAGTGCACCAAAACTTTAGCACCGGCATCACAATAATTCTAGTTCACCAATTCCCGTGACTCTTGCTCGGAGTGAGATTCCCGATTCGACGTTAGTTACGGTGATTGATTCTCCAATAGTCGCGTCCCTGCTCACCCTAACCACGTTGGTCACAGTCAGTGCGCCGCGAATTAGGGATATCTCAATTTCCTCATTCTTCTTCACCGCCGGCGCCATTTTAATCACAGAGCGCCGCAATTGATCCCCCGGCATGATATCCCTGAGCGCCTCAAACATGGGAAAGTCGGCCTCCAGCGGAATTAGGTCAGTCGGCACACGCCCTTCAATAATTTCCCAAGAGAATGTTTCTTTTCTCAACCTATTCCCGCGA
>Ga0255761_10000557_pt1 | contig 34782 bp, 37 predicted proteins | sample 071ome_29_FD_179961 | JGI IMG/M metagenome (GOLD analysis project Ga0255761, IMG submission 179961) | Coastal salt marsh microbial communities from the Groves Creek Marsh, Skidaway Island, Georgia - 071407BT metaG (version 2) | ecosystem: Environmental > Aquatic > Marine > Intertidal zone >... | reverse complement strand
CAAGTATGTCTGTAGGTGGCAACACAAACACCCAACTAAACAAGGACAGATTGAAGACTTAAAAAAGGCTAGGCAGTATTTAGATATATTAATTAAGAAAGCAGAACAGGGGTAACATGGATATAGCAACGATTGATTTCGAAACCTATTACGATAGGGACTACTCTCTATCTAAAATGACTACTGAATCTTACATCAGAGACAAAAGGTTTCAGGTCATAGGCGTAGCAGTCAAGATAAACAATGGTAAGACCGAATGGTATAGTGGAGATGATGTCGGTAGATTTCTTCACACACTCATGCTATCAGACAAATACCTACTAGCACACCATTCGGCTTTTGATGGTGCTATTTTATCGTGGCACTATAATATAAAGCCTAAGTTTTGGTTTGACACTATGTCTATGGCTAGACCACTACATAACATGACAATAGGTTGCTCATTAAATGCACTGTCATCTTGTTACAAGCTAGGACAAAAAGGAACTGAGGTCATTAATGCATTAGGTAAAAGGTTAGAGGACTTTACTTCGGAAGAACTAAAGCAGTATGCAAACTACTGTATTAATGATGTTGAACTTACATATAAATTGTTTAAGGTTTTAGTTAAGGGGTATCCGCAATCAGAACTTAAGGTTATAGACCAAACAATTAGAATGTATACCGAGCCTGAGATTGAATTAGATGTTGACTTACTTGGTGATCACCTAACAACTATAAAGGCAAACAAACAGAAACTTGTTGACACGCTAGCAACCAAGTCTTCTGGATCAGATGTGAAGAAAGTACTCATGTCGAATGTTATGTTTGCTGAGCTTTTGAGAAAGGTCGGAGTCGAGCCACCGACAAAAGTATCTATAAGAACAGGCGAGCCAACTTTCGCTTTTGCCAAAACCGATAAAGAATTTACAAAGCTTGCTGAACACCCCAAGCAAATCGTACAACAACTTGTCTCAGCAAGGCTAGGTGTTAAGTCCACTATAGAAGAAACACGAACAGAGAACTTAATAAAGGTTAGTGGGAGAGGTAAGTTACCAATCATGCTTAATTATTATGGAGCACACACAGGTCGATTTAGTGGTGGAGATAAGATGAATCTACAGAACTTACCTAGAAATGGAGTGCTGAGAAAATCATTGACAGTACCACAGGACAAGATGTTGGTGGCTTGTGACTCATCGCAGATTGAGGCTCGTGTTGTCGCATATATAAGTGGGCAGAAAGATTTAGTCGAGGCTTTCAGGCAAGGCAGAGATGTATATAGTGAATTTGCTAGTGAAGTTTATGGTAGAAAGATTACCAAACAGGACAAGCTAGAACGATTTGTAGGTAAAACATGCATACTAGGACTAGGATATGGTATGGGTGCAGAGAAATTTAAGAATACCTTATCATTAGGACAAGGTGGTATGTCAGTAGACATTGACATTAATGAGGCAAAAAGAATTGTTAACTTATATAGACAGAAAAACCACAAGATAGTTTCCTTTTGGGGCGTATGTGATTATGCACTGAGAGGAATGCTACACAACAGGGAAGACTCTATATTAGATAACATGTTGGCGTATGATTCCAAAGGGATTGTACTACCAAATGGACTTCGTATCAGATACCCTATGCTACGAAGAACTAGAGATGGGTTTGAGTACATATCTAATGCAAGAACTTATAGGAAGTTAAAGACTACAGGTAAGATTGAGGATAAGGAATGGACTAAAATCTATGGAGGGAAAGTAACAGAGAACATCGTGCAAGCTCTTGCAAGAATAGTTATATCAGAACAAATGATAGAACTCAGTAAGTATTATAAAGTTTTATTCCAAGTACATGATGAACTAATTTTGATCACAGATGCAGAAAAAGTATCTGAGACACGAGAACACGTTGAGACAATCATGTCAATGCCACCACGCTGGGGTAAGGATTTACCTGTAGCTTGTGAAAGTGGGGTTGGCTATAACTATGGAGAATGTAAATGACAGACATAATAGGAACAGATGGAAAAGAAATTAAATCTGAAAGTAAAATGAAGAAAGATAAAGTACTTAAAGTACTTGAGGAAACACTACTAGTTGCGAAAGAAAGTAAAGAAGTTGAGCAAGTATTCGTACTAGTAAAAATAAAAGGTGTCTATGTAAGACACTCTACACAGATAGATGACGTACCTAGTGAACTAGGTAGGATAGATATGCTTAAAAATGATATACTAACTAGAGCAAACTCGAGGGCTCAAAGTGAATGACAAAAGAATTAACTCATAGCTATTCATCAATCAAGATGTACGAGCAGTGCCCAAAGAGGTACATGCACCAACGTATAAATAAAGATGTTGTAGATAAAGGTAGTGACGCTACTATCTATGGAGAGAGAGTACATAAGCAGTTGGAAGACAGGCTAAGTATCGGTACCCCACTACCTAAAGAGTCAATTAAACATGAACAAGTTTGCACAACAATCGAATCACTTACCAAAAAGGCAGACCTTTACCTTGAACAGAAGCTGTGTTTGAATGCTAATCTTACACCAACAGGTTGGTACGAGAGTGACGCATGGCTGAGATCCATCCTTGATGTGTTAATCATAAAAGATAACAAGGCTATCGTAATGGATTGGAAGACAGGTAAAAGAAACCCTGACTTTACTCAACTAGAACTTTTTTCACTACAGGTATTTAAACACTACCCTAAGATAGAAGAAGTTAGAACAAGTTTCATATGGTTAAAGGAAGGTAAGACAGACTCAGAAACTTTCACACTAAAGGATACTAAGGTTATGTGGGCAGACCTACTATCTAGAATTGAAAGAATCAATCAATCATATGAGTCAGGTAAGTTTCCAGCTAGACCTAGTGGCTTATGTAGATATTGCCCAGCTCAAAAATTATGTGAGTATGCTCGTATCTAATACTTGACATACATGTAAATCTATATATTATTATGAGTAATACACCTGAGGGTAAGATAAAAAAGAAACTTGACACTATGTTAAAGTCTCTGGATGTGTGGTTTTATAGCCCACAATCAGGCATATATGGTAAGTCAGGGATACCTGATCGAATCGCTGTAGCAAATGGTAGATTCATAGGTATTGAGTGTAAGGCAAATAAAAGTAGGAAACCTACAGCCTTACAAGTTAGGTGTATGAATGATATTGAGAGAGCTAATGGTAAATGTTTCGTAGTTTATGATGACGATACCATTAATGAAGTGAAAGATTATATAGAGAACGTAGCATATGATAGTAGTAGAACAGGCAAAGGCACTAGCACTTAAACCTAAATACCCAAACAGAATTTTGGAGACTGTTCCAGAATCCAGACCAATGACGTACAACAACCATGAACTTGTTGTCACACCGCATACTATAGAGTCGGTTCAAATTTTGAGACAAGTCGGACTCAAAGCACCAAGTCCTATTTTATATTATTATGATTGGTCAGGAGAATTTACACCTTACCACCATCAGAAAATGACATCAGCATTTTTAACTATACATCACAAGGCGTTGGTACTGAATGAAATTGGTACAGGTAAAACTCAATCAGCTCTATGGGCAGCCGACTACCTGATGGGACTAGGTAAAATCCGTAAGGTTTTAGTTATCTCACCTTTGTCAACTTTAGAAAGGGTATGGGGTGATGGTATATTTAAAAGCTTTCCACATAGGCAAGCAGTTACTTTACATGGTACTAGTGCTAAGAGAAAGCAACTTCTTAGAACTGATTCTGATTTCTATATTATAAACCACGATGGTTTTGGAATAATCTCAGAAGACATACATGGTATGTTTGATTTAATTATAGTGGATGAGGCAGCCGTATTGAGGAACCCATCTACTAATAGGTTTAAATTATTCCGTAGGTTTATGGAGAAGAATAAAAGCACTAGGCTTTGGTTGATGACAGGTACACCTACACCAAACGATCCAACTGACGCTTGGTCTTTAGCTAAACTTGTTGACAGTCCTTATAACACTAAGACATATACAGCGTTCAAGGAATCAGTAATGATTAAAGTAAGTCAGTGGAAGTGGGTACCAAGAGTAGAATCTGTAGACATAGTAAAACAAGTACTACACCCTGCAGTTAGGTATACAAGGGATGAGTGTTTTGATTTACCTGAGACAGTATTCCAAACACGTAAAGTCGAACTAACACCTGACCAAAAGAAACACCACGACAAGATGTTAAAGAACTTTGTAACTGAACTAGAAGAAGAAGGTACAATCACGGCAGTCAACGAGGCAGTTAAACTACAGAAACTTGTACAGATAAGTTGTGGTGTTGTTTACGGAGACGATGGTGATCACATTGAGGTAGATTGTACACCAAGAGTTAATGTAGTTAAGGAAGTAATAGAACAAGTCGATGGTAAAGTAATAGTTTTTGTACCACTTACTGGTACATTAAATATGTTAGAGAGGATTCTCTCAAAACAGTGGAGTGTTGGAGTAGTTAATGGAGCAGTTTCATCTAAGAAAAGAAACGAAATATTCTATAACTTTCAACATAAAAAAGATCCCCACATTCTTATAGCTCACCCAGCCACTATGGCACATGGGCTCACACTTACAGCAGCAAGTACTGTTATATGGTATGGACCTGTGACTAGTAATGAGCAATACATTCAGGCTAATGGAAGAATAGAAAGGATAGGTAAAAAGCATGTATCAAACATTGTACATATTGAGGCAACTGAGCTTGAGTATAAGATGTATGAGAGGCTTAAGAGTAAACAGAAACTACAAGGTATATTGTTAGACTTAATTAAAAAGGAGAGGTCATAATGCTAACTGTAAATAAAGTTATTGAGGCATACCTTAAACTTAGAAGTCAGAAGGAAGTTATAGAGTCCGAGGCACAAGAAAAAGTTAAAGGTATAAAAGAACAAATGGCCAAGCTAGAGGCTTGGATTAAGAATAGGGCTGATGAAGAAGGTGTTGATTCCTTTAAAACAGCTAGAGGTACAGCATTCCTAACCACTACTGACTTTGCACAAGTAGCAGATTGGGATGCAGTCCTCGAGTTTATAAAAGATAATGAGGCTTTTGATTTACTAGAGAAAAGAGTTAGTAAAACAGCAGTCCGTGGATACATTGAAGAAGATAAAGTAGTACCATCAGGTATTAACTATGGAACTCGTATCAATGTTAATGTAAGAAAACCAGCAAATAAAGCGGAAGACAATGAGTAGGTCAAAGCTTTCTATAAAGAATTCAACTTTTTCCATAATCACTGATGGGGAATGCGACAGTCTATCTGATACAAGTTTAGAAGTTGTGTTCGTTGGGGCTAACCCAAACCTATCTAAGATATGGTATGAAAGTGAATGGTCAGGTGATAGAGATTCTAATACACCTGATTGTTTTTCCCTTGATGGTAAGACACCTAGTAGTAGTAGTGTGTCACCTCAGAACGATATCTGTGCATTATGTCCACGTAATGCATGGGGTTCTAAGATAACACCTCAAGGATACAAGATTAAAGATTGCTCTGATATAAAAAGAGTAGCCGTTATTCTTGTAGATAAACCAAGGCGTGGTGTGTGTCTGTTAAATATAACACCATCATCACTTAAGAACTTAAATGCATATCACAAAACACTATCAATGAGGGGCATTGCTCCTGAGATAGCTAAGACTGTACTATCATTTGATGAGAGTGTTGACTACCCTAGATTGAAATTTAACTTCGGTGGTTTCTTATCAGAAGATGTTCAGAAATATGTTGATACGTATGTAGGATCTGATGATGTGAAGTATGTCACAGGAGAACTTACTATGCCTAGTGGACAATCAGCTACCGCAGAGGACTTTGGTTTCTCTGTTGAGGTAGGTTATGTAACTAATAAAGAGGAAAAATAAATGGCTAATAAAACATTTACAACCCCAGTGGGTGTCGCAAATTACCCTTATATAAGTAAACCCGACACTCAATTTGATGCAGAAGGAGTCTACAAAGTTACTCTTGCTGTACCTGAAGACGAGGCTAAACCTGTAATTGACTTAATCAATGCTGAGTTATTAGCTGGTATCAAAGCACTTAAAGAGTCAAAACCTAAGACTAAGTTTAAGAATGCTCCACTACCATACGCTAAAGAGTTAGATGATGACGGCAATGAAACAGGTAATGTCTTAATTAAATTTAAATCTAAAGCAGCATACAAACCATCTGTCTTTGATGCAAAGAATAACCCTATGATTAACCATAATATATGGGGTGGTTCTGAGATTAAAGTTAATGGAGCTATTGCTTTCTACAGCTCACCATCTATTGGTCAAGGTGTTACTCTAAGACTTAGAGCAGTACAAGTTATCCAATACGTTGAAGGATCTGATGGGGCAAGCAAATTTAACTTTGAAGAAGAAGATGGATATGTAGCAACTAGCTCTTCCGAAGAAGAGTCTGAGGCACCAGAACAAGTTGACATAAGTGTGAACGTTCCTGCAGTCCAGGCGGAGGAAAGCAAACCTGTTGCTAAACCTAAACCAGCTGCTAAACCAGTCCCAATAGAAGAGCCTGAAGATATACCAGTAGTGTCATCAGATGATGACCTAGCTGCTGAGATAGCTAAGCTTGTTGGGGAGTAATAAATGAGTAAGCTACCTCTAGACTTTAAGAAAGTTGAGGCTTTAAGAAAGCATATGTTACTTACTACTAGTAATATGGCTACACTCCTAGAGGTATCTCGTATGACTTACTACGGATGGGTTAAAGGTAAGCCTGTCCGTAGAAAGAATGATGAGAGGGTACGAGATATGCTAAGGAAACTACTGTCTATAATGGAAGATGGGTGGCCTATGCCTGAAATCATAGCATTAGAACAGAAGTTTAGGTTCGAGAGGCTCCTTGAGGTTTTAGAGAAAAAGGAATAGTATAACAAATGGTGGCTAGTTACGTCTAAAATCCCCAGTCGTTAACCAGCGGGATCTAGTCACCATAACATTAAGGTAAAGCAAATATGAATATGTTGGAATTTCTCCAGCAAGTTTTACCAGACGAAGGATTTTATGTAACCACTGTAATTAACCCTGATGGGAGAAGGCAGGGATTCTTTAAGTCTGTGGAAGAACTTGCAAAGGTATGTGAAAGATTAGATAAAACAAATAATAATACTTACTTTGCTATATCAGCATTCAAACAAAAGGGTAACAGGAAACAAGATAATGTAAGGGCTACCAAAGTCGTAGCTATAGATATAGATTGTGGTGGTAACAAACCATACCCATCATGGAAAGAAGGCTTAGTAGAATTAGGTAAGTTTGTATCAGAATTAAAATTACCAAAACCTATGATAGTACATTCAGGTAATGGACTACATGTGTATTGGATATTAGATGAAGAACTACCACCCGAGCAGTGGAAACCTCTAGCTGAGGCAATGAAACAAGCTGCGATACAAAAAGAATTTAAGATAGACGCTGGTCTTACAGCAAATAGTGCATTGGTATTAAGACCTGTGGGCACTCACAACCCAAAGAATGGTAATGAAGTTAAAGTATTAGTAGAGTCTGAGCCAATAACTGTTGAAACTCTAACTAAATGTTTGTCGTATTACTATTACCCGGCAGCTGCAAACGAAAGTCAGACACAGGACAACTCGTTGTTAGATAACTTAGCTACTAAAAATGAGTACCAACCAGCAGTGGGTTCTATTGTAGCTAAAAAATGTAAGCAGATAGAGTGGGCTATAGACAATCAGGATAAGGTAGATGAGCCTCTTTGGTATAGCTTGATAGGGGTAGCAGCTTTTTGTCAAGACCCTGAAACAACAGCTATAGAATGGTCTAAAGGGCATTCAGGATATAGCGAGAGGTCTACATTACAGAAGTTAAACCAATGGAAAGAGTCTGCATCAGGTCCAACTACATGTAGTAAGTTTGAATCTAGTAGGCCTACAGGGTGTAAAGGGTGTAAGTATAGGGGTAAGATAGGCTCACCAGCTAGACTTGGTGTGCAATACCAAGAGTCTCCTATAATAAACGAGGCTCCTGATAAGGTAGCTAATTCTGTACCTATGCCTAAACCATTTAAAAGAACTAAAGATGGTATCAAAGTAACAATTGATGATACCGATATTGATATATGTAAGTTTGATATATACCCAGTGGGGTATGGGTTTGATGAGTCATTAGGGTATGAAACAGTTAGGTTTCATTGGAACAGACCACATATGGGGTGGCAAGAACTATGTCTAAGACAAGCACATTTAACTGATGGTAACAGGGAATTCCCTACTGCCATAGCAGATCAAGGTATTGTACTTTACAATAAGAAACAAACGGAGTATTTTCAACTTATGCTAAGAACTTACATGGAAGAGTTAAAACAGATTAGAACTATGACTAACCTTTATGCAACTATGGGTTGGAAAGAAGATAATACATCTTTCTTATTAGGTAATACATTAATTAAACGTAAACCTGATGGCTCTGTAATAGAGGAAAACATAAGTCTAGCATCTGTAATACAAAGACAAGGTGGAGATTTATATAGTACTAAAGGCTCTTTAGAACAATGGGTAAACCTCACATCAATTATGGAGAAAGCACATTTAAAATCTCACATGTTTGCATTAGGTGTAGGATTCTCAGCCCCACTATATAATTTTACAGGGTTAAAAGGATTGACAATATCTTTGTATGGACCAACAGGTGGTGGTAAAACACTAGCACAATATTGGGCACAGTCTATATATGGTGATCCTGAGAAGTTACACTTCGCTGCTAAGTATACTCAGATGGCTTTGTTCTCACGTCTTGGTACGTATGCTAACTTACCACTAACAATAGATGAAGTAACTATGATGAGTGATAAAGAGGTAGGAGACTTTTGTTATTGGGTATCACAAGGGCGTGATAAAGCAAGACTTAATAGGAATGCTGAAGAAAGAGATGCTAAGAAATGGGCAACACCAGTACTAGTATCTACCAACAAATCTCTACAAAGTAAACTTATAGCATCTGGTCTTGATACTGATGCACAGATGGCAAGGTTACTAGAACTTACTGTACCACAGGCTGATGTATTTATAAGAAACAGTGACGTTGGTAAGAAGATTTATCAAGCTATACATACTAACTATGGTTATGCTGGTAAACAATTTATAAAGAATTTAGTAGAGATGGGGCAAGAAGGTATACAGTCAGCTATAGCTGAGGCATCAGATAATTTTAATAAAAAATATAGATGTAGTTTTGGCGGTCAAGAAAGGTATTGGGAGCAATCTATTATTCTTGCTGACTTATCTATGAGTCTTGCAAAAGATTGGGGCTTAATAGAATACGATTATGAACAGTCTACTGAGTGGGTGTTAGCACAGATAGGTGCAATACGTAGGTCAGTACAAGAGAATCAAGTAGATGCATTTGATCTTGTTGCAGAGTACATGGCAGATGCAGCAGATACATCAGTTACAATCATGCATACAACAGGACAGAAAGCACAACCTGATTTTTCTAGAATACCAAGAGGTGATATAAGAATAAGGCTTGATGTATTTAGAAGGTCAGCAGCAGATGCATTTGATAAAGGAACTATGATGATTGATAGGACTCACTTTAGAAAATGGTTATCTATGCGTGGTGCTGACTATAAGACATTCAAACAAGAACTTATTGCAGAGAATGCTATTGCTACACCTAAGTCAGAGAAAGCGTCACTAGGTAAAGATACTCCTGTGAAACTAGCACAGACTTATGTAATAGGATTTAATTTAACACACCCAAGATTCCAGAGTTTACTTGACAATGCAGATGTAGAGGCAGATGATTTATCATATGGTCAACTACAAGCATTAAATAATGAATAATGAAATAATCCTTATAGGTTTTATCCTGTCACTGGTACTATTATTTCCACACAGGATAAAAACTTTCTTCTTAAAACCCACACTTTCTATAGTGGAGTTCATTTTAGTTATACTTATTTTACTTTACATAACAAGTATTTAGTGTTAAGTATTAAGTATTATGTGTAACAACATACCATATACTTCTAAAGAGATGGAGTTTATTCATGCCATCTTTATCATAGATCCCAATGCAAAATTTAAAGTTGTTTCTAGGTTAGAGACTAGAGATGACTACAAATATGGAGCTATAGAATGGGAAGATGGGTACATGCCTATACCATATGAACATGTAGCTGAAGTTATAAATGAAAATATAAGGGCTAAATAACCAAGGAGAGGACATGCCAAGCACTAATAGGTCTAGCATATCGCTGGCCACAGCACACGATATAGTAAGAGCCTGGAACTTACCAGGGATGAAAAAGCAAAAAGATGTTTTTGAATACTTAGGGCTATCTACAGATTCAGGAACAATGTCTTTTTATAGACAACAAGCAGAAGAATTAACAGGCATTAAGCTAATGCCACATAACAACAATCGTAATGTAGTTGTAAGAAGTGAACGTCTTAACTTACCACCCCTAACTAATCGTGTAGAGATAACTGACCACCCATATTCAATGCTGGTATTTTCTGATGCACATTTTGAAGGGCACGAAACAGTATCTTTTAAAATTATGTGTGAAGTATTAAAAGATTTAGTTAAAACAAGACAACTTAAATGTGTTGTAGCTAATGGTGATATTATGGATTTATCAGTCTTATCTTCGTTTGCAAAGTTTCACACAGAGATAAGACCAAAAGAACGTACAGTACAAAAAGAGATATATGATTCACAAGCTCAAATAAACAAACTTCAAAAGATAATAGATAAAGCTAAATACCCTATTAAGCAAATAGCAACCTTTGGTAATCATGAAACTAGATTATCTAAAGTAGCTATGTCTTGGGGTAGAGCCTTTGAAGATTTAGAAGCATTTAAAATACAAACTTTATTTCCTGATTGGGATTGGGCTATGTCTCATTTAGTAGATGATACAGTTTTAATTAAACATAGAATGAGAGGTGGTGTCCATACTGCATATCAAAACTCTATGAGGTCAGGTATACATATTGTAACAGGACATACACACCAACTGAACTTTAGAACATTTAACACATATTCCACAACATCAATGTCTATACAGACAGGACACTTATCAGAACAATACCATCCTTACCTTGAAGATAATGTAGCTAATGATTGGAACAATGGGTTTGCTGTAATAACTGTTGACCCACAAGAGAAAACAGTTCATCCTGAACTAGTACAAGTAAGCAATCTCCATCGTTCAGCATTCTTTAGAGGTAAAAAATACACAGTATGAAAAGGGTTAGGATAGAAAACACAAAAGAAATCAAAGAGAAATACCCTATAGTTATCATAGATTGGGAAGATCATACTGCTGACTCTGGGTGGGTAGATGATGTAGATGTTATTGAGCCAGCATATTGTCGTAGTATAGGGTGGCTTATCAAAGAAACTAAATCAGAATATAAAGTAGCCGACTGTGTTACTGCTGATTCAGGTCAAGGTGGTATTCAATGTATCTTAAAAAGAACAGTATTAGATATGTGGTATGTTGATATGCTAGATGAGGACTAGTAATCATTAATTACACTTTCATATGCGTCTAATAAAAACTCTGTTTCAGGTCTAATATTTTTAGGAGCAAACTTTTTATATCTTTCAACAGCAGGCATTGACCAAGCTTTGTGTGCTCTTCGTGCTGAAGGTAGCCAATTTTTAAACTCAAATTCAGTACCTCTAAACTCTCTATTGTGTTCTTTAACTTCTTTTTCAATATACCTCATAGTTTTTTTATCTTTATTTATCTTAGCTTTCACCCAAGCATCTGTATAAGATTTCTTAATTGATTTAACATAGCCATCTGTTTGCTTACTCATTCTTATAATATCATTCTGATATGTAGCACCAGCTGGGTAGAAGTTTAAAAACCTAAATATAGTTTGCATGGTAGAGGCTTCTTTCATTAGCACCTTGCCTTCTTTATTTGTAACAGCACCATCGTTAAGGTAAGTAAACCCATCTGATATACCTCTAAGTGCACCGAATGGTTGATTCTTTAATACATCAGCCCAAGAAGTTGTTTCATCTTTAAGACCTATAAATTCTGCACCTTGTTGTGACAACAAACTCATAGTTGCTACTGACTGTTCAAATGCTGAGAACACAGGACCAAAGAAGTTTTTAGTTTCTTGCCAGTTATCTGATCCTGCTTTACCGGCACCAGTTAGTGGTATTAAATCACCGAAGCCTAATCTAGTAGACATGGTAGCTCCAAGATAGTAATCTAAAACACCTCTCATAACTATTGGTGATAGCCCTGGTGCAAGTTCATTTAAGAAATCATTAAGTTGTTTTTCTATAGTAGCTTGTTTAAAACCAAACTTCTGCATTAGCGTATCTGCTAAATCTGATGCATCATCGGCAAAAGGTAAACCTTTTAGTCCTGACATTAAAACAATTAAACCTATCATATAAGCTTGTTCTTTTACATTTAATTGTCTCATGAGTTCTACAGTAATAACTACAAACTGTTTATACATCATGATAAGACCAAGTATAGGTCCTCTAGCCATAGCTGGTCTGTTAAACATTCCATATTCACCTTGAGATGTGTTAACAGCTTTTAATGCAAATTCTTCTGCGGCCTTTTGTATTTCATTTTGTTTTAAATCACCAGCTCGTTGTAGCTTATCTCTTTGTAATCTGTATGCTGCTAAGAAAGTTGTTCTTCTGTTTAATTGTTCTGTAATAGAGAATGTTTTCATCCAAAGTCTAACGAAGCCAGCTAAATTTTTTCTAGCCATTAGTCCACCTCTAGCTGTACCAACTAAAGCGTTAAACTGTGCAGCTTGAAGTACACCTTGTTCAGTAGCATCAAGTAGTACTTGAGCTTCATCTTGTGATAAACCATATTTTTCTTGTAGTGCTTTACCTTCTGGAGTTTTCGCAGCTACTTCTCGAACATGAGATAGTTGCTCTAGTTTTAAATTTTTTACATTGCGAAGTGCTTTTAGTATAGCTGCATTTGAGTTCATTAAACCAAACCCACCACCATATCCAGTCTTAGGATTATATGTAGCTAGGAAAGGAACACTATGGGTAGCCATTGATATCATATTTATCATACCTGTAGCTACAGATCCACCAAGTTGTGAAGTTACTGTTAGTAATTTAAAACCAGAACCTACTTCACCCGCTAAAAAGTCTTCTGTAGATACATCTATTTTTCCAGCTTGGCCATAGTAATCTACTAACCCTGAAGCAACATCTCTATAACTTCTACCTTCCCCTTCAGTTTTAACTTGTACTGCTTCTCTGTTCCTACCACTACCTTTATATACAGTAATAGTTTCGCCTGTTACATCACCAGCTGAATATCTATACATATTTGCATAAGAATCGTACTGTTGTTGAGCAATTTTTATTTGGTCATCGTTACCTGTACGCTCAACGTTTTCCATTTTTTCTTTTAGTCTGTTTAGTTTGTTCTTATCACCCATCCACAGTTTATTATCTGTTGTATATCTGTTTAATTTATGTGAATAAAACACTTTACCAGCCGAATGAGACATGGTTTCTAGATGTTCTGATACACTTCTTATTACATCTGTATCCCAACCTCCTGTACCTGAACGTTGTAAACTTCTTCTTGCTCTATCAGATTGTTTAGTTAAAGCAGTAGTTACCTTCTTCATTTGCTCTGTTTTTAAATTTATATTTAGTCTAACTAAGATACTGGTGAACTCATCTAAATTCATAGAACTTGCAAGTGGAGCAGACTCACCGACTCTACTAGTTTCTGGTCTTAGATTTACTTCAACATCTTGTAAGTTTTTATCTTTAAATTTATATTTAGTATCACTGAAGTCTTCTATTAATCCCTGTGCAAGATCTCGTGCATCTTTTTTAGAGCCAACTTGGTAGTATGGCAATACACTTTTAGTGTGGTCATCAAGTTCTATTTCATTACCGTTATCATCAAATGCTCTAAGTGTTACTTGATATTCACCACGTCTAGTAAATGGTACATATGCACCCATGATAGTACGTTTAGCATTGAACTCATTGTTTACATTTTTTAAATCTAATATTAATAAATTTTCTATGATTTTAGTTAGTTTTTTTGCATCTGTTGAATTTCCTGAATATATTTGGTGAAGTTGTTGTAGACTATTTACAACATCAGTAAATCCTTCACTACCTCTTTCTAATATAGGAACTTCATTAGTATCACCACTAACCCAGTCATTAAGTTTTTTTGGTTCCCATAAAGCACGGTTAACATCTCGTAAAAAACGTTCTGCTGCTTTTTGTGATTCAGGGGCATACCTTATACCCACACCATCTAACGTTGAGTTTTCAGAATATATTTCTATATACTTATCTAGTATTGCTTTAGCTGCAGCTTCATCTTGTACAGTAGATCCGATGCCTCGTTTGTTTTCTGCAACATCTCTTACTAGTTTTAGTATGTCTTGTTTTTCTACTTCAATAGCTTCTAAGTTAGACTCTAATAAATCTTTGGCTGCTTCGTTTACAGTGTTTCTATTTTCCTCAAATATTTTGTATATCCTATCTGTTATTTGAAACTTTGGTTTATATGCAAATGCTGCACCATTTACATTAGGTGTGCCGTCTTCTAATATATCTAACACAACATCAAATCCATTTTCTAATTCTTCTTTACTCGGCATATTATCTTTTTTCATTTTATCAAAGACAGCTTTATTAATAACACGCTCACCAAATTTATTAGTTGTAACTAAAGATTCAGCTTCGTTTATAGAATTTTGAGTTATACCTTTACTTTTAAATAAAGCATAGAAAGCTAACAGCTCACCAGCTTGAGTTAGTTCATCATTGGTAGGACCATCAGCATCTATTAATCCTGCACTTAATTTATCAAGAATTTTATTCTTTAGAGTGTGAGTAAACTTCGTCATATCTTGATAGTTTTGCTGGTACATTCTTGTTCTTGCTGTTTGACCTTGGAATAGAGCAAAGATTTTAGATAGCCCTTCACTACGCAAAGCAATGTTATCTAGTGTCTGTAATTTTTCTAACTGTTTACCAAACCACTTAGCTACATCCTTAGGTGAATCACTATCATATAATTTTTTACCTTTTTGTTTTGCTTTATCAAAGAAAGATTTGAAGTTTAAGATGCCAGCTGGCTCACCACTTATGTTTATCATTTGATTTGCTAATGATTTACCAGCTACAGATGTAGATGACTCTACATAGTAACGACCATAACTGCTTTCGTTTCTTATTCTTTCTATATTCTTTGCCATTTGACGTACCGTTACAACTCCACTACCGCCTGTACGTAAGTTCTTACGAGATTGATATACTAAATATCTTGTCATCTCATCACTGAAAGTCATAAAAGGTATGTAATCTTTACCAGAACCAAATGCTCTACTTATAAAGTTTTTAATAGCATTCCAAAATCTTGCAAGTATGTGTGAATCAACGTGAGCTGCATAATCAGCTAAAACTTCTTCTATAGCCTCATATCTTTCTTCACCATTATTCATACGTATATTTGCTTTTGCTTTTATAGAAGGGTCACTTTCATATATGTCATCAAGAATTAGTTTTAATTCTCCTTTAGGTACAAACGCACTAAACCCAAAATGTCCTAATGCTTCATGAGCTATAACACTACGAAGTGTTTGTTCGTCTTTAATGAAGTCTGTGAATATTATTATCTGATCACTAAAAGAATATCCTAACGCATTGACAGTAGCAAAATCTTCTCTAGCTGCAACTGCTCTATCGTATAATTTAGGATTAGTATCTCTTAAATCATCTCTGTTTTTAACTACAGTAACTTTAGGTTTTGTCTCAAGTTTTTGTAGTACTTGTTTAACTATCAATTGTGCTTTACCTTTAGGTACTGGTTGAGTAATTTTTGTACCATCATATCTATAGAAGTCACCTGTCTCAGAATCAGCCTCATCTATAATTTCATCAAACGAAGGAGCTGCTTTTTTAGACACAGGCTTAGGTATAAATCTTTGTGTCCCATCTATATTTGAAATACCTAAATTTAAATTACCTTGATTATCAAAGTAATCTTTTAGTTTAACCCCGTTCATCATAAACTCTGGGTTTGCTTGGTCAAATAAATCTTCTATATCTATAATACTACGAACTTTTTTACCTTTGTTAGCACCTTTAGTAACAGTTTTATTAATGATTAGATCTTTAGGTTTACCACTTATATGACTGTCTATTAAATTAACAAGTTTTTGTGTAGCTAGCTCTTCAGTTAATATTGTAGGTTCTTGAGTTGTATCACCAACGACACCTGTAACTGGTTCTTGTGTTGCCCTCATTTCAGATGGTAGGCCTATTATTTTACCATCTCTTTTACTTATGATTGCATTTAAAGCTGAAAGTTTATCTTCAGCTATGATTGCCCAATCTGATTTAACACCTCTTGTTTGATAAGTAAGACTTCCACGTTCTGATATAACATCAATAAATTCTTCTCTTAATATGTTTAACTGTTGGTCTGAAAAGTTTGTAAGAAGTAGAAAGTCATTAACAAATTTACGTTCTGACTTACCTCCTAGTATATCTCTATTAGTATTAGGGTTTGGATTATCAGAACCATAAGCTATATCTATCATATCTCTTATAGTCTCTCTAAGCATTTGTTCATCAGAAGTAGTATTACCTTCCAACTCTTCTATTAACATTTGTTGTTCTATTAATCGTTCTGCATTTGGCAGATTTGCTTTTTGCTCATCAAACTCTCTTAAAGCTGCTGATGTATATTTACTTCTTAGTTTAGCCATGTTCATTTCAGGCCTTGTAAATGATGGGTCACTTCCAAACTGTTGTTTAAGTTCTGGTGATATAGCATCGTAACTTAAAACTGTACCTAAAGATGCCCATACGGTGGCTGGATCTCTAGTAGGTTTAGGAGGTGTTACTACACGATTTTCCCTCGCCCTATCGGTTGATTCTTGAACTTGTTCTTTGCGATCTTGCCTACCCCTTTTAAGCTGTTCTGCTTTCGTTTCTTGTCTCGTAGTCGTGCTTCCAGCTTGAGCTTGTCCTTGGTCTTCTTGATCTTCTCTGGTAGTTTCAGCAACTGCTGGTTGCTCGTCTCTTTCTCGAACTCCTTCGCCACGTCTGGTCGGTTCTTGCGTAACCACCTCATCTGTGCCTTGCTCTTGAACGGCATCTTGTGTACCTCCTGTTGTTACTGCTGCAGCTGTAGCGGCAGCTTGATTTTCTAATATTTTAGTTTGTGCTTCGGCTTGTTTTACTCTTTCAGCTTCTAGTTTTTCAGCAGTTTTTCTACGTTTAGCTTCTTCTCTTTCAGCTTGTTTTAGAATTTTTGCATTTCGTCTATTTAATTCATCTCTTTGTTTTTGTTCATTGATAACTTGTCGTAGTCTATTTTCTCCCTGAGCTGATACAGTCATATCAGATTCAAGTCTAGCAAGAGCAGCTGTGATAGCTTGAAGGTCTTTGTCTTCTCTAGGTTTTAATTTTGCTTTACGTACTAATCTATCTCTTTGTTCAATTAGTTCTTGTTGATTAAAAGTTCCTACTGTTCTACCTGTTTGTAATTTATATAAACCACTATTAATATCTTTTTCTGGTTTAACTTGAGTTTGGGACTGGCCAGAGGGAGTGCTATCGAGTAGAGGGGTTTGAGTCTTCTGACCAGCCTGTTGTACTGTTTGTAAAATCGGATTAGGTGCAGGTGCATCTACAGTTTCAGCAACATTAAAATCTGTTATGGGTGTAGGAGTAGCTGTTGTAGTTTCTATAGGTGTAGGAGTAGCCGTTGTAGTTTCGGGTGTTGTAGGAGTAGGTTGTCTTCTTCTATTTCTAGCACGACCTGTTGGTGTAAGTAAACTTCCTTGCCCTGTTGGTACCGTAGGAATTTGAACATTAGGTTCAACCGTTGCATCTTGAGTCGGTGATGCTTGTAAAGTTGTAACACCCGTATCACCAGCCACTGTAACTGGGGTTGGTTGAGCTTCTGGTGTAACCACAGGTGTAGCAACAGCAGAAGCAGTAGGTTGTGGTGCTACCCCTGTTTGATTTCTCCTAAGGTCTCTACTTCTTGATACTACTTCAGAACCAAATAATGGTATCTGTCCGCCTTTTTCTGTTTTAGGTTCATCAGTAGTTTTATCTTTATTGTTTGGCTCTGCGTCTTTGTTACCTTCTGGGTTTAATACATCAGCAACCTTATCTGTTTTAAGATTTGCAATACCACCGATAGGACCACCAATAAAGAAACCTGCTGCAAACGCATTGACTAATCTTCTAAATGTACCAGCATCTCCCAACTGGTCTGTACCACCTAGTAATATAGATTCTTGTGCTAATTCAGTAGCACCTTCTAATGCACCACCAACTGCAATACCTTCACCAACTCGTCTGATAAGACTCTTAGGACCACGTTTTAAAGCAGAACTACCCTTTTTAAATTTAGCTGGGTTTAAGCCTAATACTTTACTTGCTAAAAGAAATTCGGGTATAACTTCAGCCGCAGCATATGGGAACGAACCTATAAAAGCTGTGCCTCTATCACCAACACCTGTCTCTAATACTTCACCATAGATATCAGCTTGGCCTAATTGTTGACCTCCAAGTATAGATGCACCTGCTGCACCACCTATACGAGCTTGAGTTGCACCAGCTTTTTCTGCTATTTTAAACCCAGCATATTCTGCAGCTTTTCTATTCTCTTTACCCGTAAATGGATTGTTATACTTAACATCGTTTTTAACTTTTGTTGCACCAGCCATACCTGATACTTCACGAAGAAGTTTTTTCTCGGCAGTAGTCATTGGCTGCTTTAAAGCATATTTTTTAGCAGCAGCTAATACACCTTGCTTAAATGATTCTTTGCCTGCTAGTGCACTTAAAGCACCACCGAATGCTGAGAAAGGATTCGCACCACCACCAGCTAGCCCACCAATTACACCACCAGCTAAAGCTACAACCAGAGATTCAAATATCATAGGACCTTGTTGTGCTAAGTTTGCTACAAACCAATCGACTAAACCGTTAGGTACAAACTTACCAGCTTCGTTTTGAAACTCTCTTTGAAATGGTTGGTTTTTATATAAATCTGTTAGTGCTTCATCAACCCACTCTTTGCCTGTCTCTTCTTTACCGTAGAATTGTAGGCCTCTACCAGTAAGTAACTTTAGATTGTCCATACCAATTTCCAAGTTTCTAAGAGCTAGTGTACCTGTACTAGGATTTTTTATATCTTGTATGTAACTAGTAAAAGTTTCTGGACTAACTCTAACCCAGTCTTGTGCTACGTCCATCGGAGCTTCAGCTGTAGGTTGTGATAAAAATTGTTTTGCATCAAGTGCTGATTGATAATCATCAATGTCAAAGGTAGCTCCATTGACAAACATCTTTTGTTTTGATGGGCTAAATAATACTTGGGGGCCTAAGTTTACTTGTTCAGGCTCTTCAAGCTGTGATGTATCAGTAACAATATCAAGTAAAGCAGATGACTGAGCTAAATCTTGATCTACTTGGTTAGAGAAGTTACTAGAAGTATATGGGCTAGCTGGAATGCCAGAAGCCACAGCATCTGAAGCTGTGATATTCGCAGGTATCTGTGGTGTTAAACCTACTTTATCTACCATATTACTTTCTACCTACTGAGTTTTATCACCATATGCCATTTCATATGGATTAGCTTTTATAAAATTACCTTCTCTATAGTCTATTGGTTTTAATCTATAATTAGTTTGCTCAACATCACCAATTTTTGTTTCAAATTCTTCTACTGCGAAAACTTTACCACCTTTTTCTATATATGGTTCTCCACCAACGTTTACAACTTTAGCTCCTTGATCTGCTTCTTTCTGTAGCATTATCTTCATTTTTTCTGTTTTAGCATTTGCTACTGCTATTTGTAATTCTTTAGCAATATCTAAATTAGACTTAAATTTCTGCATTGCCATCTCAGCATTAGACTTAGCAACTTGTTGTTTGTAAGTTGAATCAAATTGTAAACGTAATTGTGCAGATAATTCGTTAAGGGTTACTTCCTCACTAGATAATTCACCATCTACATACACGTCAAATTTATCGTCATCTCTTTTTACAATTTCAGTTTGATTTGCAGAGTAAGCAGATGCAACTTTTGATGCACGACCTGTACTACCTCGTGCTAAATCATTTATTCCTTGCATACCTTCTAGATATAATATTTGTTTATCATGGTTGCCTACTATACCTTTATATTGATCAGCAATATTTCTGACTTTTTTATAAGAGTCAAGATCAGCCATGGAGCCTGAATTTTGATATACTGCATAATACTGTTGAGCTAATCTATAATATCTATTAGCTTCTTCTGCATTAGACTTCCTACTATCTAGTTCTTTTTTAATATCTATTCCTATACCACTTGGGTTCTTTATATATTTTTTAGATCTTTTGGTATAATCTTCACGAACTCTTTCATCAGCAGTTTGAATTTTTTCAGACACATTTCCGTCTTTTTGAAGTCCTAATTTTTTACCATCAGATACTCTTACAACTCTACCTGTGTTATCTATTTTTACTTCTTTCTCTTTTTGAAATTCTTCTATACTAGGTGGTGTATCTTCTGATAGCTTACCAGTAAACAAACCAGGTAATTGATCTCCTGGTTTAAAAGTTTGATAGTCAGCTTGCCCTGCTATATCCCTAGATAAGACAGATTTATCTGTCATTTTAACATCTGTAAACTTAGGTCCTAACCCAATAAACATACCTCTTGTTCCAGAACCAAATCTAGGTAAGCCTAAACCTACATTTTGTTTTTGCCTTGCAGCTTGTTCTAATACAATATTTCTTGGTAGAGATGGAGAGCCTGCGAAATCTGCATCTTGCTCTCTAAGCATTCTATCTTGTTCACTACCAGAGACAGTTTTATATGGGCCTGTAGCTCCTTCAACGGGCATTTGCCTTAGCCCCGCTGATTGTGGTGCAGATAAATCAGGTGCATCAGGAATAAAAGAAGTTTGTTGTTGTTCTTGTGCTTTTCTTATTCTATCTCTAATCTCTTCAGCATCAATCCTAGCTTGATTCTGTCTTTGTATCTGAGCTAATTCATTATAACCTTTAGCAGCAGTTATATAAGCATTTGGGTCTAATGTTAATCCCGTTTTAAATATACTCATGTTGTTAAACCACCCATATAACCTTGAGTATTTTTCTCAAGTTGGTCATCTAGATAAGAATCTGGAGATACCTCTGCCAAACCGGCTCTTATAGATTCATCAATTCTTTCTTGATCTTCCGCATCTCTACCAGTTTGTAGATTAAATTGAGACATATAACCAGCTACATTTTGTCTTTGTTTATTACCTAAATTTGAGCCATAAGCTAAAGTACCTTGTAAACCTGCTAACCTGTCATAATAGTTTGTAGGACTTGAGGCAGGCATAGTCTTACGAGCTGCTTCTGTATAGTCAGTTTGTAATCCAATACCTTGAAGATACCCTTTATCAAAAGCTGTTTGTCTTTGTCTAGCTGTTTCTAGATTTGTTCTGACATTTTCACCTGCTGTAGGAGTTCTAAATGGGTCAAATGCTTGTTCATCTTCTTGCTGTTTTCTAGCACGAGCTGAAGCTATTAATGCTCTATTAGCAGACTGAGCTGCAAAATATGTTGGGTCAACTAAACCAGCTTGTTGTAGATATTGTTTCGATATTGCAATCTGTTGATTATAAGCATCTAAATCTCTAACTTTTAGCTCTTCTAATTCTTGTCTTCTAGCTTCTACTAGTTCTTGTTCTTCAGGTGAGAAACCTGGAAGACCAGCTTCAGGTACCATAGCTGCAGCAGTAAGTTGTCCTACAGCTTGTAGTGTTGCCGAAGCTAAAACATCTGGACTAGTTATTCTATTTAATACTTTAGAGCCTGCCCTTTGTACGTTACTTAATAATTCTTGACCTAATCCTTGAGTTGTCGTATTTGTTACAGCTGATTGTTGTAAAGCTCCTGGAATACTTATACCAGCTCCTGGAACAGGAACACTTAAAGCAGGACCAGATACTGCAGGTCCAAACACTGCTTCAGTAGGAGATGCTGATGATAAACCAATTTCTGGAATTGGCGGTAAACCTGATCCTCCAGCTGCTACGGCTTCTCCAGTTGCAGTAGTAATCGCTGGTTCTCCTTGTAAGTAACCACCGACAGCACCACCGATACCACCCATAAGAGCACCTCTAGTTATAGGTTGTCCACCGATTGCGGCTGCAATACCACCTATAGCTGCACCTGTGATTGCAGAAGCAACTGTGCTACTGACTGTCAAACCTGTTGCGGCAGATATAGCACCAGATACACCTAGTGATGCAGCAATTCCAGGGGCTGCAAAAGGCACTGCTACTGCAGCTACCGTTGCAATAACTCTTGTGATACCCCCACCACCACCATGCATTGTAGGGTTGAGTGGGTGTAAAGTAATTTCGTTACATTTTCTAATAGAAACTGCTAGTGGATTTAATTCTGTAGACATCTAGTCCTCCGTTATATTCTGTCTAAGCTGGACATATTGTTGTTTAAAACCAACATCCTCTAAAACTCTTTGCATTGCTGGGTGTACAGAGCATTCCATTTTCTTAATACCGCATATCCTTGCCCAACCACAAACATGTTTCCAGAACATATTTATCATATTTTTTAAATCTTTGCCACCTAATGCAACTACATTCATGGCTGTATACTTTGGATAATATACCAATTCTAAAACTAAAGCTAACTTTACGTCAGGTATTTCGGTACTGTCATTTTTAACTGCTATAATAAACATCTCACCCTTTAAAGCTTTGGAGTAAATATCTTCTATATCTAGTTCTCCATCCATTTGTTTATCAATACACTTTTGAAGTAGTGGTACACATTGACCCCAATACCTATCTATAAGTTCTTTTGTTGATAATAACTGAGGTTCATATTTTAGTTCTTCTTTCTTTACCTCAGCCAACACTATTCTTTATCCTCATAGTTAGCTAACATCTTATCAAAAAATTCTGTACCTTTTGCCATAACAACATGTTTAGGTATGACATACTCACCACCTTCCATCTCAGCGTTGTTAACACCAGCTACTTTTACTGGTATACCACCGTCTTTATGTGATGGGCCTTTTAGTACACCACCCTCTTGCATTTGTTGTGTTGGAGCCCCACCAAAGTTTATATCTGCATCTAATGACTTACCAACTATAATAAGTGCTATAAGTAATCCTTCATCATACTCAGCAGGTATATCTTGTTCTGTAGCTAATCCTTTTTGGATAGCAAACTGTCTAATCTGTGGGTACATAGCAGGGTTTTGCAATACAACTTTTGCTAACTCAACTGCCATATTTAATTCTTGTAAATTTAATTCACCTGATTGTATGCCTGCTTCTACACCTGCTCTAATTCTAACAAGTACTTCTGGATTCTGAGATACCATCTGTTGTATCTGCATATCAAGAGTTCTACCATCTGTAGGTCCTTGTTGTGGCTGCATAGATAGCCCTGCTGGTTGTACCATACCACCTTCTTGATATGTATTTGGTTGATCTTGAGGCATATCAAAACTACCCATAGCTGGCATATCTACAATTGCTTGTATCTGTGGGGGTAGGTCTAATGATGGTGAAGCTGACGTATCTACATCAGTATTCATATTATCTCCCATTATACCTACATTATTTTCCATATCTTCGTATTGCATTATATTATCCTTTTATCTGTTTTATTAAAGCATTTAGTACAGCTCTTGTATATGCTAAATCATTTGCTAGTGTTTGTACATCTGTAACTAACTTTACATAGTCTTCAAGTGCTACTACTTCTTGTCCACTTATTGTGAATCCATTACCTTTTGCTGTAACTTGACGCATATCCTGTGTTGACATTTGCTCTACACCAATATCGCCTCTAAGTACTGCTCTACTTGATGAATCTTCTTCACCTCTAAGGCCAGCTAAAAGCTCAACATTCTGTTTTACTGCCGATACTAAAATAGATGTAGTATCAGAAAGTTCTTGTTCTGGTATTCCTGGAACTGATACAAACCTAGCCATTATATTGCACTTAATCCTTTAGGAGTCTCACCTAAATGTATTGACCTGATCCTAGCTGATCCTGATACAGACACCTCAATTGTGTCAGTACGATACCCAGTAGGTAATCTAAATATATCACTTGATGATATAGTTCCTTGGAATATTAACTCTTTATTAGCAAATAACTTAAATGTAACTGGGAGTGCAGATGTAATTTCTATTAAGCTTTGTGTCTGACCATCACCATTTACAGGAAATGCATTTAAACTACCTACATTCTCTACTCTAGTACTACCATCTAGATAGTCAGTAGGACCATTTAAACAACCTAGTTGTTCACTTGCAGCCCATATAGCCGCATTATATGTAGGTACACCAAGGTTATAATTTTGCTGGTTTATAACTTCTTGGTCTATATCAGTATAATCTGCTACTACTCTTGCAGCTCCTATATTCATATAGTCTGCTGTGACAATAGTTTTTGATTTCCACTCTAATGGTGCAAGAACCTGACCATCATTATCCCACTCGAATATATCACCTAAAGCATCTTTAGTGAAATACATAACACCTGATACACTATCGGTGTAGGCAGCTGTAAAAGTATAATCTATAGAAACTAAAAATCCTTTTACTTGTTCGTTTGTCTCAAATATAAATGAGCCTGTTGAATGTGATCCAAAATATTTACCATTATAAAAATGACCTATGATAGTAGATGGGTCTAAAGCATCTGACCAAGTATCCCAATCGTGTATATTAGCAGTTACTATACTAACCCCACCTGCTGAATACGCAGCTAGCCCTGCATGTGTAGCCCACACAACACCATAACCCATATTAACAATTGATTTCTTAGATACACACGGATACTCAGCATTTATCTTTTGGAATGTCATAATTTCTGGATTATTACCAGAAACTATATATGGATATTTTTCGGTTAATACAATTAAGTAAGATGATGTAACTGCTATACCAACAATATTTTCATCAAATGTTAGCCTATCTTTTATAGGCCATGCATGTGGTTTATCAGGAAAAGAAAAACATAATTGGTTATCAAAAAAGCCTGCCAACATGTTGTTATTAAAACTAGTTAGTCCTTTCATTGTAGATTTAGGTTTATCATAGTTTTCTGACTCAACGATTGTAGTTAACCCAGATACTAGAAAATCATCAGTAAAGTCATAGGAGCTATCACCCCAATATCTAGCTGACAAAGAACTTAGTTCTGCTACATCATGATATAAAGTACCATTAGTATCTGCTGTAGATGATACGTCAGAACCTGAGTTTGAATATGTAAATTGATATCTATCTATAACACTAACGACTGTACCATCTGTCACATTAAAGTTCCCGCTATCAGCCGTGGACCCTGATATCTTAAATCTTTCTCCTACTACTAAGTTATGGGGGTATTCTAGTTTTACCGTAGCTACGTTACTAGTTCTAGATACAGTAGCTGTAGATGTAGGAAACCATAGTGTATCAAGTAGGAAGAAATCTGAAGCTGCTGCAGATGTGACACTTCTATATAACCTTACACCTCGTACAAAATTATCACCAGATGGTTTAGCTGTAGGTAAACTAGTTATAGTAACTGTCTGACCTTCTTTTATAAATAATTCATTTGATACATCCGATGGTATTGATTCTTCACCCCACGGAGTTATATGTGTGTATATGTAAGTTCTAATTTGTGTACTACCAGCCATATCTGCTCGACCTGTAGTATTTGCTGTTTTAGATACCTGATCACCAGGATTATAATATTGAAAATCTGTTGAGTTAATTACAGTAACTTCTACGTTTGTAGCATTAAAAGACTCAGCTTCTGTAGAGCCTGAAAAATCTCTTATAGTAACCACATTACCTGAACGAAGATTATGGCTGGCCGCCCCATAATATGTAGATGTATTACCAGAATCCCTTTCATAATGTGTTGAATTAACTACAGTAAAAGATGTAGCTGTAGCTGTGACTGTTGTAGTAGGTACATCTAAACCTAACTCATAATAGCCATTACTTACAGGATATGGCTCACTACCATTAGTAGCTAAATCATAATTACTTACTTTAGGTACGCCATCTCCAGTATAATAAAATCTTTGCTCGTTATCAGATGAATCAGAAGCATGAACTAAGTCAACATCAGAAGTCCAGCTAAGCCATACTAATGCATCAGTATCTGGATTTTTTAATGCATGTAAACTTTCAACTACCTCTGACCTTTCTGTGTTATCTACAATCTTTGGTATTGTATATGGTATTAAATCACCAGAATATAACTTAACATTAAAAGCTGTTTGTGCTGCAGAAGTCGGTAATAGCTCAGAAGAAAACTTCGGAGCCTCACCTAAAAATCCTGTTATCTTAATCGGTCTTGCCATTATGTAACCCTTTTAACTCTTCTTGGCTTACCAGCTGGTTGGCCAAGGTTTTTCTTTTGGTTAATTCTACTACGTTTTTCTGAAGCAGTTAACTCTGAAGATGTTTTAGGAGTCTTATCTGAAACTCTTTTAGATGGTCTGCAATACGGCACACCACGTTTCTCGCCCTTTTTTCTACCGCATGGTTTACCTGTACGAACATCTATCCATTTCTCTTTAAACCAACGTTTTAGATCAGCTCCTTTTTGTGTCTTCCTAACTGCCATTACTTTTTACTTTTATTACCCCAGTTTTTAGCCCCTACTTTTCTGCATTTTGCTAAAGCTCCTGAAGCATAAGCTGAAGGCCATACTTTATATCTGGCTTTTACTTTATAATAACAAGCATCTTTCTTAGATTGTACTTTTGGTGCTGCCATATTATCTCCTTACAAGTGAGCCACCAAAATACAAGCCAATAATACTACTAACTACATGTGTATCTAATGGTGTAATTACTAATCCATTAAGTGGCTTCCATTGTGTCATATCTGTATCTGATGCAAATATCCACCAACCTTGTTGTACTGTTTCTACATAACCTACATAAACAGGCATGTTAGGGTCTATAAATGGTGCTAACTTAGGTAAGACGATAATCGCCACAACACACATAAGGGCTATCCATCTACGAGTATTCTTAGTAAAAGCATCTGTTACTTCTCTTGCTTTATCTATTTGTTGTGCTGCGAACTCTGATCTTTGTAGCAATAGTTTTTGTTCATCTGCTCTATCTTTAGCTTTTTGTGCCATGATTGAAAGCACACCACCTAGTACAGTACTAGCTAACATGCTTAATAATTCCATTGGTATCATATTATTGCCCTAGTGGGTTATCGCTTCTTGCTTTAATTTCATCTACTTTTGCTTTTAGTACTGCAATCTCAGCTTTATTTACAGCTATATCTTGTTCCAGAGGTTTAATATCTGGAGCAGATTGTGATTCAAGCACATCAATCCTTTGTATTAGTTGACCTTGAAATACAAAAAGAGAGCCAAGAGTTATTACTAACCCTACTAATCCTGCTATAAATTTAATATCCACGTATCCTCCTTAAATGTTCTTCTGCTCTAATTCTATTATCTACCGCAGTCTGAACATCTTGCTCATATTCTGCCGCAGGATCATTATAGCTAATTTGACTCTCAGAATATATATCCCTAACATCAGCATAATATTGTGCATCTTCATAGTTTCCACCGTCAATATTTGGTTGGTCTTTAAATATATTATTGTTAATTTGACCGTAGTTGTCTATTGATATATCGCTTTTCATTACACTTACCAATAATAAAGAAGTACCAACTAGTCGTTGATTTATATTATTTGTAGCCCTATTTATTCTTTTCTCAACATCTTCTACTGTAATAGATCTAGTATTGACTCTAGGACTTTCTTCACCCCCGCCTTCTTCAAGCGTCTCAGGTGTGCTTTCGTTATTTTCTGATTCTTCAACATTAACCTCATTTGATTCACTTCCTCCGTTACTAAGGCTTGTTTCTGCTTCTCCGACAGTTTCATATACTACTTCCTCCTCAGCAACAATAGTCTCTTCTTCTGGTTTAAATACAATAGTTTCTTCTATAAATTCTTTTTCTTCAAGCTTGATTTCTTCTTCAAATTTTACTTCTTCTATTTTTATTTCTTCTTTAATATCTACTTTAACTTCTTCAAACTTGTATTCTTCTATTTTTATTTCTTCTACATCATCGACTACTGATTTAATCTCTGCTGTTTGTGTGCTAGATAGAAATACAGGGTTTGGTTCGTACTCAATAACGAGTGTTGGTTTTTGTAAATCAACTGCCCAATGTCCAGATAATTGTGTTGATTCACTAAAGTTAAATCTAACATCTATTGTGTAATCAGTATTACCATTTCTAGTTTCTGTATGACTATCAGTATAAGTAGTAAAAGGTTGATATGTATCTAGTGTTATCTTTCTTGATTGTGTAGTAACTGTTCCATCACTTGCAGTAATGGTCTGTATCATTTCAGTTTCACTAGTATCATTATTCCAATGATAAATGTCAGCACCTAATGTTGATGTCCAACCCCATTTGATTTGGTCTTCTGTAAGTGTGTCAGATAGTTTAACTTCTGTTTCTACATATTGACCATGAACACCTGCAACTGTATTGTTGCCATGTCTAGCTGTGTTTGTTCCAGACCACGTACTGAAATCCTGATTAAGAAGATTACCTGTGGTGTCTGAATTTGCCACTAGAGGTAGCATTAACAGAATCAAAAACTTTTTCATTACCTAGTTTATCCCATCTTTGTTTAGCTTTTTGCCCTATTAATCCATCTATAGGACATGGAGTTCCAGCGTCCATCATTGCTTTCCACACGTCAACGTCTTGACACATAAGTGATATTGAAGCTACTTTCATACCTAGAGTATTTAAAAGTTTAGCTTTCTTTCTGCGTTCACAAGCTTCATCTACCATATAGCTCCCAAATGAGCCTGAGAAGCCGATTACGGTCACTCCTGCTGCAAGTGGTATGACACAGCTGTCTTGTCCATAAACGCTCATACTGGGCGAATTAGCACTGTTTACAGCGGTTTCAGCATTTGTACTATTACTTGTGGTATTTGTAGTGGTATTAGTTTGTCCACCTGTATAGTTATTGGTTGTTTCTTGCGAGTAACCACCTGATATAGAAGTATTACTACCTGATGTATTGGTTTGATTATTTGTTGTAGCCCCTGATGATGTCGTATCAGATACTGCATCTTCTATTGCGTAACCTAAGATTATAATTATAAGTATAATGATTGCTGCAAATAATTTATTTACCACTTCTTGCATGACCAATACCTCGCTGTCATTTTAGATGGAGGTCTAGAATCACAACCGTGCCTAGCCCTAAATGATTTACGCCTATTAGGTTGGTTCTTTTTGATCTTCATATTAGCATCACCGAAACGGATAACTTTTTCTTTACCATTTTGACAAGCTTTTACAACAAACTTTTTACCACCAGATATCTGACGTTTAGGCTTATTACAAGCCATTTTAGACTTATCTATTTTAGCCATAACTATTTACTTTTTTTCCTACACTTACCAGCTTTCTTACAAGCTCCTGGTGTAGGACAGGTAGGGCAAGGCTTAAAGACTTTACCGCCTTTTTTATATTTCATCTTGCTACCACAAGAGCCGACTTTACCGCCACTCTTATACATAACAGTTTTCTTAGTCTTTTTCATTTTTGTTCCGTATGCCATTATAATAACCTCAATATTTCTGTAAATTTATCACTCATTAAGACAAAAACAACGATTGCTCCATAAGCTACGTATTTGAATCTAAATATTTCTATTTTAATTTCTTTAACTTCATCTTTTACATCACGCATATCTGCTTCTATGTGTGCAAGATGATTAGTCTTGATGATATGTACATCTTGTTTAAGTAATTCTATTTCTGTTTTAAGGTCTTTGTCGTCCATTACTTTCCGCCTTTTTAACTGCTTCAGTTTGATCTATTACTTTAGCTTCTACCTCATCTTCTAACTCAGGTTCTTCTACTATCACACAGCCCTCAACCATAACACTACTTCTAGCAAAAGTTCCGTTGGGGTACATAAGTAGTGGAGTTCTTTTCATTAACTTAGTTCTTCTTCTGTTGGTTGTGTTTCAGTTGGGTGATTCCATTGTGCTATGTATGGACCTTGACCATTGCTATCATCTTGTAAAACTATTGTGCCTGTATCAGGCATAAAGTCATCTATCGTTAAATTTGGTCTTAATTCTAATATCTTTTCTACTAATGTCATTATGTTGCACTCACTAAAAAACCTTGAAATGTAACAGTAGCACTTCCAAATACTGCTGTATTGGTAGCTACTCCATAATTATGATATGACCAAAACTCAACATAATCAGATGAGCCATTTAAGTGTAACAATGCACTAGTTTGTGTTGATGATTGAGAGGCAGATGAGCTTCCTTCAAAACCTGTATCATTTGAACTATTCTTATAGATTCTTGCTACTAGCACTTTACCATCACTTGTTCCTGTATATCTAACCATTCCTTTAATATAATAATATCCTGCTACATTGGGAGTAAACCTAGAAACTGATGTGTCATAACAACTTGCTGTATCAAACACTTCTGTATCAAATGATATTTTAGTAAATACGTTACTTGTTACTGATTGAGCAGATGATTGATATGCTCTAAATGCAGGTCCAACAATTCCAACTGTACCTGTAGTTGAAGGTAAAGTAAGAGTATTAGTTCCTGCTACAGCAGGTGCTGAGATTGTGATCTCACCACTCGTATCACCTGTTAATTTTATACTTGCCATTATGCTAATTCCTCATCTGTAGGTCTTGATTCTGTTGGGTGATTCCATTGTGCTATGTAATCTCCACGACCATCTGAATCATTTTGTACAATTATGTTATCCATAAAATCTGCATCTGTTATATTTGGTCTTAATGATTTAATTTTTTCTACTAGTGTCATTATGCTTTCCTTATAAAGTGTGCTTGAAACCAATTATCATCTTCTGTTACTTCAAAAGATGTGCCTGATGTGTAACCATAACACTCAAAATAATCATCTGCATCAGCATAAACTAAAACATTTAATCTTGGATATTTCATTCCCTCTACAATACTTCTTCTATAAACTGCTCCATTTTTATAAAGAGCAACAGCATTAGTTGTTGAAGATGAACCTCTATTGCCCATACTAAACATATAGTATCCTGCTACTGTAGGTGTAAATCTATAATTTGTAGCATTGTCATATTTAGAATCTGTATCCCACATTTCTGTTGCACAAGCCATTTTTGTCCAAGTAGTAGCTGAAACAGATTGGTTAGATGAAATTCTTGCACTAAAAGATGGTGCTGATATTAATAAATCTGTATTATCATTTTTTGTACCATGTAAAATGATTGCCATTAATTATTCTCCAATGCTGTAATTCTTTCTTCTAATTCTTGTATTGTTTTGACTAGTAAAGGTACAAGTTTACTTTGGTCTATTCCTTGATAGATTGCATCACCATTATCATCAACTGCATCTTTTGTTCCTGTTACTGCTACAGGTACAACATCTGAAACTTCATGTGCAAGAAATCCCTCTACTGTTTCTGATTCACCTATGAAATTAAACTTACAAGGTTTTAATCTTTTAACTTCTGTTGTTGCATCAAATGTATAATTGACATTTTCTTTTAGTCTGTAATCTGATGACGTATTAAAGTTTGTTACAGATGCTGTCCAACGAATACTGCCGACCTCACTACCAGCTACATTAAAAAAAGGAATACCCCAACCACCATTAGAAACTCCATTTTGAAATGATGCAACATGTTCACTACCTGTTCTGCTTTTTACCTGAAATGCACCACCTGATGCACTTACATTGCTTGTTGTTGCTACTAGCAAATCACCATCAGAATCTATTTGCATACGTTCTGAGCCACCTATGTTGAACTTCATTGCTGAACTTTCTAAATGAGAAATATTAAAAGCAGTTGAGCCAAACTGTCTACCAACAACCCAAGTTTGTGTACCTGCACTATCTTCTGCTGAAATATTAGATACAAGACCTGTTTGACTTATTGTATTGTTTGTATCTGTAAGTTTTATTCCAGGATTACCTGCAGATACTTCAAGTGTAGTATCAGGACTACTAGTACCTATACCTACATTACCACTAGAATCTATTGTCATTCTATCGGTGCCACCTGTTTTAAAATCTATTTGGTCATCTGTATCTGCATGAATTGAGGTATCGGCATCAGCATCTAATACTAATTCATTTCCTTGAACATCAATGGTAGTACCAACAGTCATTTTGGTTGTACCATTAGACTGAATATCTACAATACCACTTGTATCTGATACTAACTTTAATCCGTCGGTTGTGTCCGCATTAATCTTGATTGTCATAATTCTATTTATATACCTCTATAATATCACCCAACGCTGGCCATCTGATATGGTAATTGTAACACCACTTTCTATGGTTACTGGACCTACACTAAAACCATTTTGACCTGAAGCTATTGTATATGAAGTTGTAATTGATTCGTTGTTTACATAAATGGCACCACCACCTTCACCCACATTTGCAATACTAAAAATTCCAAATACTTCAATATCTAATGTGTCGCCAGCAGAAACGCCAGCAGCTAATACTACAGAAGTACCATTTGTTGCTGTATAATCTGCGGCTGATAATCTTGTACCGTTTAAATAAACATTGATTTTACCAGCAGTATAACTTAATGTTGAACTACTATCATCTGCACCTGAAAATGTTGTTTGTCCAGATGTTGCTGTATAGGTGTATATGTCCCTCGTTGTACCTGCTGATATGTCTCTACTTCTACTCATACTATTATTTATATACCTTTTTTAATCAGTTTTTTAAATTCTTAATTTCATTTTTAAGCTCTTTTATAGCTTCAATTAGTAGACCGTGTATAGCGTCATATTCTACAGTCTTATATTTTTTACCATCCATAAGCGCCAGTCTTTTTTCTCTAACTGCCTCTGGTAAAACTTTTTCTAATTCTTGTGCAATGATACCTGCTGATTTCTGGCCATTATGTCTGGTAAATGTAACACCTCTTATCATATCAATCTTATCTAATGCATTTGGTATCATTTCTATATCAGATTTTAATGCAATATCAGATATTGTTGTAGAGAACGCTACAACATCACCATCTACATGTAAATCACCATCAGCTTCAAGTCTCATATCTTCAGCGTCATTTGTTTTAAATCTCATACTATTATCTGAATGATAATAAGCAATTTGACCAATATCAGGGTCATCTGTATCTTTAAAGTTTATATAACTTACACCTGTGTTTGCAGCTGATATATTCATTCCAACGTCTCCACCTGTGTTTTCAATTTCTAACAAATTATCAGGACTACTTGTACCTATACCTACATTACCACTAGAATCAATGTGCATCCTATCAGTACCACCTGTTTTAAAATCTATCTGGTCATCTGTGTCAGCAGATATTGTAGTATCACCATCAGCGTCTAAAATAATACCATCTGAAGTTCCGTTTACATCAATGGTACCATCTTTACATACTACACTATCAATTGTTACACCTGAATCTGCTGTTGTTTCGTTAATTGTATTTGTAGAAATTGCCGAACCTGATAAAGCAGTAAAATCATTTGCTGTAAATTGAAAGTCATCTGCACCAGCAATTTTAATATCTATCTGGTCATCTGTGTCAGCAGTAATACTAGTGTCGCCATCAGCGTCTAAGATTAATTCTTGCCCATTTAAATCTGTAGATGTAACATTGGTTACAGTCCAAGCTTTTGCTGTAAGTATATCGTTAGATGTAGCCGCTGATGATAAAACTATACTTGAACCATCTGAAGCTGTATAATCTGAATCATCTAATAAAACACCATTTAAGAATACATCTAAATTAGAAGTAGTATATGACAATGTAGCTGCATTATCATCAGCGCCACTAAATGTTGTTTGGCCTGATGTTGCTGTAAAAATGTAATCAGTATAAGCATTTGTAGCGCCTGTACTTGTAATGGTTAAAACATCACCAGAAATGGCTGTAGAAATTCCTGTACCACCTGCAATTTTAAATGTATCAGTTGCTAATGAAATTGTAGCGGATGTTGATGAATCATCTATTACAGTTAAGTCTGTAGAAATACTTGCTGTTGAAGCACTTGTTAAACGACCTTGAGCGTCTACTGTTAATACAGGAATAGCAGTTGATGACCCATAAGAACCAGCACTAACTGCCGTGTCATCTAGATTAATAGTTAATGTATCACCAGATATTGCTGATGTTGTTCCTGTGCCACCTGATATTTTAAATGAATCTGTTGCAAGTGAAATAGTTGCACTTGTTGAGGCGTCATCAATAACTGTCAAGTCTGTTGAAATACTAGCAGTAGAGGCTGTAGTAATTTGACCTTGAGCATTTACAGTAATAACAGGTATTGCTGTTGATGACCCATAACTAGCGGCTGATACACCTGAATTGTCAAGATTAAATGTTACAGAATCTCCAGATACTACTGAAGTAATACCTGTACCACCTGATAATGTTAGTGAATCTGTGCCTATAGTTAATGTAGATGTTGTTGAAGAATCATCTACAAGTGTAAGGCCACTTCCTACTTCACCAACAAGAGTATTAAACTCCGTTCTAAGTGTTTCTAGTGTATCTGTTGTTAATACTGTGTTTGCCATTTAACTATTTTCTCTCTTTTAATAATGCTTTAATTTCTATCAATTCTTGTTTTAAAGTATTTATTTCTTTTATAGCATTTCTTATTTCATCACCTTGTTCTTCTCTTGCTCTTACTCGGCACATATAAGATTCATATTC
>Ga0255761_10000552_pt1 | contig 34825 bp, 40 predicted proteins | sample 071ome_29_FD_179961 | JGI IMG/M metagenome (GOLD analysis project Ga0255761, IMG submission 179961) | Coastal salt marsh microbial communities from the Groves Creek Marsh, Skidaway Island, Georgia - 071407BT metaG (version 2) | ecosystem: Environmental > Aquatic > Marine > Intertidal zone >... | reverse complement strand
ATCGCCAAAATACCATTGAACAAGATCAATAACATGTACAACCATCTCATTAATTACACCGCCACCTAATTTTTTTGAAAATTGCCAGGGAGCATTAGATCCAGGGCTGGCAATCCGAAAATAAGCTTTTTGAATGGTATTGGTATCAGTATTCTCAATCAATTTTTTTGCATGTATATGCGCAGGAGAAAATTTATATATGTAGCCCCCCATCGCCACTAGTTTCTTCTTAGTAATTGATTTTTCATACTTATGCAGTTTATCTATATTCTGTGAAATAGGCTTTTCACAAAGAAAATTTTTATCCTTCTCAATTAAGTCATCAATTATTAAGTCATGAGTTTCAGGTGGAGTACATATTGAATATGTAGTTATCTCTTTACTATTAATGATTTCATCATAAGTGAGATGTTTTAGACCATATTCCATTGCTAATTTCTTAGCTTTATCTTCATCAACATCTGATAAGTAAATATCCTTTATTCCATTACCTAAATAGCCATTGATATGTTTTGGTGCTTGTCTTCCACACCCAATTATTCCAATTTTATTCATTATTCTTTTCAATCAAAAAAAAGAGAGAACTAATTTATTATTTTATAATTCAGTTATTTTAATACTTATGTTACTTTAAATCTTCGCAAATATAATTGAAACATTAAATTAAATGTTTATTTGATTTATTATGAGTGAAAAGAAAATTACATTTATTTCGAGTGAAACTAAACAAGCCTCTGATGCTAGAACAAAGCTTGTTGCGTTATATGGTAATTCAGACTTATCCAAAGCTGATGTAATTGTTGCATTGGGGGGTGATGGTCTGATGCTTCAGGTGCTGCACCAATTCATCGAAACAGAGATTCCAATATATGGTATAAATTGTGGTTCTGTTGGCTTTTTGATGAATGAGCTTAATTATGATGAATTACTAAATAAGATAAAAGACTCTGAAATAACAACAATCAACCCTCTAAAAATGACGGTTACTGATATTAACAATGATAAACATACAGAAATTGCAATTAATGAAGTTGCACTATCAAGAACTACTTACCAAGCAGCAAAACTAAAAATCTCCATAAATGATAAAGTCAGACTAAATGAATTAATATCAGATGGACTACTAATATCAACACCAGCAGGAAGTACGGCCTATAATTTATCAGCTGATGGACCTATTTTACCAATTAATGCAAAACTTATGGCTATGACACCAACAAGTCCATTCAGACCAAGAAGATGGAAAGGAGCTTTGCTTGATATAAATTCAATTGTTGAAATTGAAGTTCTTGACCCTGATTTCAGAAAAGTCAATGCAACAGCTGATAACCATGAAATAAAAAATGCAAAAAGTATTATAATTTCAAATGATGAAACAAAAAAATTAAACATCATGTTTGACTCAAATCATAATCTCGAGGAGAGAATTATAAGAGAACAGTTTATGTCCTAGTCCTTATAGTCAGGGGGTAAGGCTTTCATTTTTATTTCTGATACAGCATCTGTAAGACTTAGAGTTTTTTGTTCGGTATTACCAAGTTCTCTGATAGTAACTGTTTTATCCTCAATTTCTTTCTGACCAATAACAAATAATAATGGAATTTTTACTGATATATGTTCTCTAATTTTATAGCTAATTTTTTCATTTCTGAGGTCAACTTCAGCTCTTAGATTATTATTTTGACAATATTCTAAAACCTCTTTTGCATAGTCGTCTGCTTGAGAACTAATTGTGACAATTACAATTTGCGTTGGTGAAATCCATAATGGTAATCTACCTGCATAATGTTCAATTAAAATCCCTGTAAATCTCTCAAGTGAACCAAATATTGCCCTATGTAACATGACAGGTACATGTTTTTCACCATCACTGCCAATATAAAATGAGCCTAAACGTCCAGGTAAATTAAAATCAACTTGTAATGTTCCACATTGCCAATCTCTTCCGATTGCATCCCTTAAAACATATTCTAGTTTTGGACCGTAGAAAGCTCCTTCCCCAGGATTTAATTCATATTTTTGGTTTGTTGTTTCAACAGCATCAATGAGAGCTTTTTCTGCTTTGTCCCAAATAGAGTCATCGCCTACCCTTTTCTCAGGTCTATCGGAGAACTTGACTACAATATTATCAAAACCAAAATCTTTGTAGATAGATAATATTAGTTCATGTACTTTTACGCATTCTTCCTTAATTTGTTCTTCTGTAAGAAATATATGTCCATCATCCTGAGTAAAATGCCTTACCCTCATTAGCCCATGTAATGCACCTGATGGCTCATATCTATGAACCTTACCAAATTCAGCATATTTTATTGGTAACTCACGATAGCTTTTCAAGCCATTTTTAAAAATCTGGACGTGCCCAGGACAATTCATGGGCTTTAAAGCAAATATTTTCTCATCAGGTGTTGTACTAGTGAACATATTTTCACCAAATTTTTCCCAATGCCCTGATTTTTCCCATAAAGATCTATCTAACATATCAGGAGTATTGACTTCTAAGTATCCTGCTTTTTGACCTTTTCTTTTCATGTAATCAATAAGTTCTGTAAATAGTGTCCATCCCTTTTTGTGCCAAAATACTGATCCAGGTCCTTCTTCCTGAAAATGAAAAAGATCCATCTCACGCCCCAGTTTTCTATGATCTCTTTTTTCGGCCTCTTCGAGCATATTCAAATATGCATTCAATTGTTCACTGCTTGACCAAGCAGTTCCGTAGATTCTCTGTAACATAACGTTATTAGAGTCACCGCGCCAGTATGCCCCGGCTATTTTCATTAATTTGAATGCCTTGCCTATTTGCCCTGTTGAAACCATATGAGGTCCACGACATAAGTCGAACCAGTCACCTTGCGAATATAATTTTATAGTTTGATCATCTGGAATGGCACTAATCAATTCTACTTTATATTCCTCATTTTTGTCCTTGAAAATCTGTATTGCTTCATTTCTTGAGACTTCTTTTTTCTCAAAGTGTCTATTTTTTGAAATTATCTCATGCATTTTTTTTTCAATTTTTATGAGATCTTCAGGTTTGAATGATTCTTCACGATAAAAATCATAATAAAAACCATTTTCTATTACTGGTCCGATTGTAACTTGTGTTTCAGGAAAAATTTCTTGTACTGCTTCAGCTAATACATGAGCGCAATCATGGCGAATTAATTCAAGCGCATCTGGGTGCTCTTTTGTAATTAATTCTATTTTTGAACCATCCGGTAATAAATCAGATAGATCTGATAATTGACCATCAATTTTTACTGCTAATGTTTTTTTAAAAAGGGAGTCAGATATGGACTTTGCAAGCTCTTCTGCTGTTATTTGACTTTCAAATTCCCTCTGGGATCCATCAAGTAAATTGTATTTGTACATCGCTATAACTCAATCTCTGTTACAAATCAGGTAAGTATCATTATTATTAATAGTAGGATTTTATTTTTATTCAAATACTTTTTTTTATTTTATAGGTCCAAGGCTTGTACCAAACACAATTATCAGGAAGTTCATCAGGAACTGGATCATATCCATGACCAGACAAAGGGTGACATCTCATAAATCTATAAAAAAACAACCATCCCCCAACCCAAATGCCATATTTTTTTATCGACTCGAGAGCATAATTAGAACATGTTGGTAAATATCTGCATCTATTGCCTAAAAAATATGAGAATGTGTATTGATACAATTTTATAAGTATTAGAAATGGAAAAGAAATTATATTTTTGAGCATTTAAAATCTTAGCTATTTTAGTTTTTCTATAGCTTCATTTACTGCTTCAAATGTCAACATAGTAGATGAGTGTCTGGATTTATAATCTTTCACGGGTTGCAAGAACGCCAAATCAGACCATTTTCCCGCTGGAGGTGGCCCATCATTTTTTAACATATTTAACATTATGTCGGCAACTTCAGCTAATTCTTCCTTGGATGAACCTATTACATTTTTAGCCATTATAGATGATGAAGCTTGGCCTAATGCACACGCTTTTACATCATGAGCAAATTCTGTGATGATATTATCTCTAATTTTAATATCCACAGTAACTTTTGAACCGCATAGCCTACTTACTTTTGTCGATGATGAGTCAGGGTTATCCAACCTACCTATATGCTGGATATTAGATGCAAATTCAATTATTTTATTATTATAGATATCGTCTAACATTATAATTAATCACTAAAAATCTCATCTAAGTTTGTATTTTAATAATACCATTCATATATTGATAATTAATAAATAATAACATATATTCAATTTTTAAATACTAAATACGTTATATATCAAATTACTGGAGTAAGCAGGATGGAAAAAGACCCTAAAGTCACCAATCTAAAAACGGCTCCGTCTGTGCCCTCAAGAGAAGAAGCAGAAAACGCCGTTAGGACAATTATATCATACATAGGTGAAGATCCAAATAGAGAGGGTCTACTCGAGACACCTAGAAGATTTATAGATGCCTATAAAGAATACTTTAAGGGATATAACGAAGATGGAGTTCAAGTTCTATCGAAGACTTTCAGTGAAGTTGGTGGATATGATGACATAGTACTTTTGAAGGACATCAATTTTAATTCATTCTGTGAACACCATATGGCCCCATTCATTGGCAGAGCACACGTTGCTTATCTTCCTTCAAATAAAGTGGTTGGTATCTCTAAAATAGCTCGATTAGTCGATATCTTCGCACATCGCCTGCAAACGCAAGAAACTATGACAGCAGAAATAAGCAATGCAATTAATCAATCACTTAGTCCGCGCGGTGTTGCAATAATTATTGATGCGGAACACATGTGTATGTCACTAAGGGGAGTCAAAAAAGATAAAGTATCAACTATTACGACAAGATTTACAGGTGAATTTGAGAAAAACGAAGCCCTAAAAGATAGATTTTTGAAACTAACCAACAATTGATCAGAGTCACGAGATGTCAGTAAAATTTGGTGATCGAAAGAGTGTTTATGAAGTAGAGGAAGGCATAACCCTCGCCCCAAAATTTGATCAGAATGGACTAATACCAGTTATTACTACTTCAGCAAAAACCGGTGAAGTATTAATGCATGGTTACATGAACAAAGAAGCTCTTCAGCTTTCAATACAAAACAAAGAAGCTTATTATTGGAGTAGATCAAGAAATGCTCTCTGGCATAAGGGAGTGACTTCAGGACTAACCCAAAAAATACAAAGTATTCGTATTGATGATGATCAGGACACTATTTGGTTAATTGTTGATGTTGAAGGATCAGGTGCAAGTTGCCATGTTGGTTATAGATCATGTTTTTATAGGTCCATAATTCTAGATAATGAAAATAATGTTGAACTGAAGTTTGAAGAAGATAAAAAACTTTTTGATCCAGAAATTGTTTACAAAGGGCAAGAAAACCCAACAAAACTATAAGTCAATATCTAAAATTGCCATGTTAAACGAATAGGAAACTTCTCCGTCTTCCTCATCACGAAAAATCACACCGATGAACTCATCACCGACATAAACCTCCATTGAGTCACTTTTTTGAGGTCTATCAATAACATTTATGACATCAGTTTTGAATTTATCTCTGAGATAATTCTGAATTTTATCTTTTTCTTTGGTATCCATTTTATTTTATCTCATTATCATGGCTGGGTAATAAGTGGTCCATGTTTTGCGCTGGATAGTCCTTATCGTTATTTGCAATAACTTTTGCAGGCACACCAGCAACTGTTGTACCATTAGGAACATCATGTAAAACCACACTTCCTGCTGCAATTCTTGCAGAAGAACCAATGTTTATATTACCGAGAATTTTTGCGCCGGCACCAATTAAAACACCGCTTTTGACTTTTGGATGTCTGTCACCGCACTTCTTTCCTGTTCCACCAAGGGTTACATCATGCAATATTGATACATTATCATCAATCTCAGCTGTTTCACCAATCACTATACCGGTGGCATGATCTATAAATATACCCCTCCCAAATTTAGCTGCAGGATGAATATCAACTGAAAATATACGTGAACTGACACTTTGCAAATAATATGCCAAATCCTTTCTACCATCATTCCATAACCAATGTGCGAGCCTATGAACTTGTAATGCCTGAAAACCTTTGAAATACAAAACAGGTTCTATGTATCGATGACACGCAGGGTCACGGTCAAATACTGCTGCTATATCGGATCTTATTATTTGTTTTATGTCTTTATGACTATTATAAAAATCATCAAATAGTTCTTCAATTAACCTATCTTCAAGATGAGCTGTTTCAAGCAATTTAGATAAATGCAAAGATAAAACTTTCTCCAAGCTCTTGTTTCCCAGAATTAATGAATACATATAACGTGTGATTGCTAGATCAGCATCTGAAGCATCTTGCGCTTCCTCTTTTATATTATCCCATATGGGGTCAATGCCAGGTAACTTATTTAAGCTAGTCTTAGTATTATTATTTTGGACCATAGTTCTACCATTTATTGTTGCTGAATTTAAATAATTATAGAAAATTTCAAATTTTTTATTTAATAATATATTTAAATAGATATTTAATCAAATTTGTTCAATTAAAAAATATATTTTTGTTATAAGGTACACCAATTATCTCAAAGGGAGATTAAAAAATGGCTGAAAACCCAACACCACATTTTCAAAATACAGATGGTCACTCCGAAATTGAGATACCAGTTAAAAAATTTAAATGTATAGGTGCATATCCGCCACACGATCATCCACATATTTTTTTAGACATGGGCAAAAACAAAAACATCGTATGCCCATATTGTTCTACAAAATTTACACTAAATGAAACTTTGGGTGCACGCGAAACCATACCTACAAATTGTGTGGTTGAGCAGTAACTTATCTGATTACATGTATGATATCATAGGTTCAGGAATTGCTGGTTTAACGTGTAGCCAGATACTCTCAAAATCAAATATTAGTCATAGTATCTTTGAAAAGGAAACTAGTTCACCAGAGGATCATTATGGTATTCAAATAACACCTAATGCATCCAATATATTAGCAAAGATAGGACTCTTCGATACTATCCTACCAGATATGCATGTGATAAATAATATTGAAATTATATCACTAAGAAACCTAAAAACATTAACAAGACTTCCGGTTAATGAATTTGTATTAAATAATAACTTATCAAAATACTTTACAATAAGCAGAAAAATACTATATGAGCACCTCTTGAATGCTGTTAATAAAAATGGAACTGTCATTGAAAATAATAAAAATATTAGCAATATAATAGACCATGGAGATCATTTTGATATAAACTATGGCAAGAATGATACAAAAGAATCACGAGGAATAATTATTGCTAGTGGATCCTCAAAAAAGCCCTTATTCAAAAATATATTAATAAAACAAACTTCTAGTAATTATCTTACACTAAGAGCAGTAGCTAAAAAAAAAGAATTCCCATTCCAAATAAAAAATGACTCAATCTATGTTTTCTTGTCAGAAGATTTGCATATAGTGGCTTATCCATTCTTTGAAGACAAAATAAATATTGTAGTTATAGCAAAAAAAAATAATCTTAATTTTAACAATATTTCCATAAATTATTTTAAAAGCGCAGAGAATACTTTCCATGATTTTCTAAATGCAACCAATTGGACTATTTGGAACTTGAATGACTATAAAACAAAACTTTTTTTAGATAAAAACAAACCAATTTTTGTTATTGGAGATGCTGCACACACAATAAAGCCCCATTTAGCTCAAGGAGCTTCTATGGCAATTGAGGACGCATATTCGCTTGCGGTATCAATTTCTAATAATAGTGACCCAAAAATAATCCACGATTTGATGGAAAAAAGAAATGCTAGGATTAAAAAGGTTATAAGAAGATCTTCTACAAATAGGTTGATCTTTCATGCAAAACAACCCGTTTCTTATTTTAGGGACATTTATTTGAGAAATACAAAGCCTATATCACATTTAAATAGTTTAAAATGGCTATATAATTATGAAATCTGATTGGTGCGGACGGCCGGACTCGAACCGGCACGGAGTAACCTCCGAGAGATTTTAAGTCTCTTGTGTCTACCTATTCCACCACGTCCGCTCATAATTATTCATCATCACCTTTAAACCCCCTCAGGATTTATTGGTGGGACAAATTGCAATTCAGTATCCCATGGAAAATAGATCCATGTATCTTGACTAACTTCAGTAATATATGTGTCTACATTATCAAGCCCTTCAGGCTTTGCATAAACTGTAGCTACATGTGCGTCTGGTATCATTTTTTTAACAACTGCCATAGTTGCACCTGTGTCTACTAAGTCATCTATACACAAAACAGAACCAGAATGAATATTTTCATCTTTCAGTAAGTTTTCACTAATCTTTTTTAAAACTTTAATTTCGCCTCTCAAATTTTCAGTTGAGTAAGAGCTAAGACATACTGTTTCAATTACCCTTACGTTCAACTCCCTAGCAACAATAGCAGCAGGCACTAACCCGCCTCTCGTTACAGCGATAATAGCTGACCAGCTACCTTTATCTGCAAGTCTCCAAGCTAGAGCTTTGGAGTCTCTATGAAACTGATCCCATGATACGGGGAATAATTTTGTACTAGTGTCAGAATTCATGCTAAATTATTTCTCCAATTTCAACATTACCAATGTTTGACAATTTCTCTTTAATTATAGTTGCTACAGATTTAATATCATCTACATTTTTACCCCTACACACAACATTCGCTCCATATCCACTTTCGTTATAGTATGGATAAGAACCAATAATCACAGAAGTTGTTTCCTTCTGAATGTCTCTCAAAATTTCTGCAAGATCGCCTTCCTTTATATTTGTATGTATATTACAGCTTAAAAGCTTTTGACCTGTCTCCATTCTTGTGATCACCACATCCAACATTGCTTGCATAACAGAAGGAACACCAGCCATGACGAAAACATTACCAATATTGAAACCCGGTGCTTTTGATACACTATTCTCGATTAAGGTTGCGCCATGAGGTATTCTAGCCATTCTTCTTCTGGACTCGTTTAAATCTTCGAGAGGAATTCTTTCCAGAAGCATATCAATTGCTTCTTTATTCTCAGATATTTCAACACCAAATGCCTTTGCAACACAGTCAGCTGTTATATCATCATGAGTTGGACCAATACCACCTGTTGTTAAAACATATGTATATTCATTTCTTAGGGAATCGAGTGCTTGAATTATCTTTTCTTCTTTATCAGGCACTATACGAACTTCAGATAAATATACACCAACATTTGTAAGGCAATCTGCAATATAACCAATGTTCTTGTCTTTGGTTCTACCTGATAGGATTTCATCACCAATGACTAAAATAGCGGCAGTGATATCATTCATAATCCATTCCTTACTAATTATAACTCTTGTAATTGTTTATATATTATATTGAGTATAATAAAAATATTTTTTAATATACAAAAATATTAAGTAATCAAATACAAATCAGATAATTTTATTATGCACTCATATATCAAAGCAAATCTTGCACCAAACAAGAATATCGGACTTATAAAGTTACATGAAAAAGAGTCATTCAAAAAAATGAGAGAAGCAGGACAACTTGCTGCAAAATGCCTCGAATATATTGAAAAATTTATCAAAGAAGATGTAACAACTGAATACATTGATGATTTGATATATAATTTTGCGCTGGAGCATGATGCAACCCCCGCCACGTTATATTACAGAGGCTACCCTGCATCCTCATGTATATCGTTAAATAATGTTATTTGCCATGGTATTCCAAGCAAAAAGAAACTGAAGAATGGTGACATCTTAAATGTTGATGTCACCCTGATATTAGATGGATGGTATGGTGATACAAGTAAGATGTTTAAGGTCGGTAATATTAGTAGAAAGGCCGAAATTTTGGTTGAAATTACTCAACAATGCTTGGATGAAGCCATAAAGATATTAAGGCCAGGTATCTTTACTGGTGATATTGGAGCAACCATCCAAGAAATAGCTGAAGGAAAAGGCTTTTCAGTTGTTGAAGATTTATGTGGACATGGTATCGGAATGATATTTCATGATCATCCAAATATACTCCATTTTGGAAAAAAAGGTCATGGCTACGAGCTCAAAGAAGGGATGATATTTACCATTGAACCAATGATAAATGCTGGAAAAAAAGATATTAAATTGTTATCAGATGGATGGACTATAGTAACAAAAGATAAGTCATTATCAGCTCAATTTGAACATACTGTCGGTATTACTGAAAATGGTTGTGAGATTTTCACTCTTTTATAATCATTAATTATTTTAGAGCTGCTACTTTAGCGAATTATAGCTGCTCTTTGTATCAACATCAAATGACACAGCTTCACCTAAATTAACCTCAACTGATTTTTCTTCGTATTGAGAAAGAAGGTGCCTACCACCTTTATCACCTTTAATATCCGATAATTCATTAAAATATTTTTTATCCCAAAGGACTGGATTTCCTCTTTGCTCATTTGAAGTTGCAATGCAAATTTCATTTCCAATTTTTGGGTTATAATAATCAATTAGTTTGTTAATTTCATAAATACCAATCAATGGCATATCAGGCAAACATATCATCGCAGCATCTATATTAGCGCTCAGAGCATTTATGCCAGCCCTTAAAGAAGTCGACATCCCATCTTTATAATCAGGATTATAGATAAAATTGACATCATATTTTTCTAATTCACCTTGAATTAAATCTGACTGATGACCGGTTACAACAAGTATTTCTGATACATTTGATTTTGATATATTTTCTATATAGTTTGCAATAATTGTTTTTCCATTAACCTTTAATAATAATTTATTATCTTCACCCATCCTTTTTGATTCACCCGCTGATAAAACAATCGCGGCTATGTTGGCTTTTTTAGTATTTATGTTCTTAGAAATTCTTTTTCTACGAACAGCAAAATCAATATCTTTTAAAAGCCCCCCTACTCCTAAGGAGTCAATTATATCCTGATCAATTTCAATACCAGCATGGAGTGAGTTCAGGTGCCAATCTAGTCCATTTAATGCATCACTCCTGGCTGAGCCGGCTGCTACCAAAATTTTATGATTATTGATATATCCACTTAATGTAAGGTTTCCAGGATCAAGCGGCATTCCATATGATGTTATCTTTCCTCCCAATTCACTAATAATTGACGGAAGGATATCACTGACATCAGCAACAGATGAAGATAAGAAAAATAGGACACAATCGATATCCATCGTTAGTTGTTTTTCAAGTGCTAGCTTGATTGCTTCTATATCATGATTAACTATAATCTCATCCATAATAGTCGAATTATAGTCACTAACACGAGATTTAATTGATTTCTTTGTTTTTTCAATTATATTTTTTTTCTCATTCACACTTTCAGTATAAATTATTCCAAATTTTAGTGATTTGAATGGCTTTAATTGTATGATCTTATTTGTATTGAGAAAGTTAATGATTTTTTCAAGATCAGCCTTATTTATTGCGTATGAGATAATCTTAACACTAAGAATATGATCCCCATTGTAAACAATATCATGATTATTGAGTGTTGAAACCGCAATATTGGTTGATAATCGATTTAACTCAAAAACTTTTTCTTTATCTATTTCAATTAAACCATCATATTTAGATGTAATATTGGTTTTCCCTGAATATGTTGGTGACCGTGTAACTCCATCCACACAAATTGCTTCTGCAATTTTCTTTGATGCATAGTTTTCATCGAGATCGTCATTATCAAATACACCCACATATATATTTTCAATACCATCTTGTAGCATTAAATTGATATCTCCTTGTGAGATGATTTTTCCTTTTCTAATACGACCAACTTTTAAGAAAATAGAATGCGCTAATATGTCGCCGATTGTTTCAGCACTATTTTTCTTTACAATTTTCATGACAGATTTTTTATTTTCTTAATGATAAAATAATTTCACTAATTATTGAAAGGGCAATCTCTGATGGAGATCGAGCGCCAATATCAATGCCTATTGGACCATGTATTTTTTGAATATCTTCATCAGAAAACTTAGCAGACATTCTCTCAATTCTGGCTGCATGTGTTTTCTTTGAACCCAAAGAACCAATATAAAAACAATCCTTCTTTAAAACAAAATCTAATGCAACATCATCAATTTTAGGGTCATGTGTTAGTGTAACAATTGCTGTTCTATTATCTATATCCATACTCTCCATGACTTCATCTGGCCAATTATTATAGATTTCCGTGTTTGGAAAACGCTCTTTGTTCGCGAATCCCTCTCTTGGATCTATTAATTTACAATCAAAGCTCAGATTTTGAGCGAAATCGACAAGATATTGAGCTATATGAACTGCGCCAATAATAATTAACTTTAAAGGAGGGTTATAAACATCAATGAAATAGTTTTTACTGTTTATGGTGACAAGTTTACTAATATCAAACCTTATGCATTGAGAAATCTCTAGATCAAGATTTTCGATTTTAGAACTCTCTCCTTTAAGCAAAATAATTTCTTCTGCTGTATCGATATTCGTTAAACAAACGACTGATTTTCTTAATTTCTGATTTTCTAATATTTTTTCTAGATTAGATTCTTGCATAGCTTAATTTAATTCACTTATGTAAATTTTTATCGTACCACCACAGGCTAAACCAACTTCCCAAGCCATCTCATTTGAAACTCCGAATTCAAGAACTTTTGGAGTTCCGCCATCAAACAGTTCCATGGCCTCATTAATTACAGCTCCTTCTACACAACCACCAGAAACAGAACCTTCAAAATTTCCATCTTGATCAATAACTAATTTACTACCAACTCCTCTTGGAGCTGACCCCCAAGTTTGAATGACAGTTGCTAATGCAACTTTTTTACCATTCTTCTTCCAGTTATTAGCTATGTTAATTACATCTATATCATCAGAAAGCATGATTCACTCATTTATGTATTATAGGCCTTAGTGTGTTTTTAAAAAATAGGATAAAAGCACTACACAAGCTCTGCTATTGCCTCTTCTAACAACACCTTGACGAGATTACCTCTATATTTTGCTGAAGCATGAATATCACTATTGTAGTTAGTAGTATCAGCATTGAAATCATTTAATACATCCACACTAAAATTATTTTCTAGTTTCTTTTCTAAGTCATGCAATCTGAAAGCAGTTGTTGATGCACCTGTTATGGCAACTCTTATTCCTTCTTCAAATATTGCTATGAATACTCCAGCCATGGCATAACCTGATGCAGGGTTTCTGAATTTCTTGTAAACAGATTTTTTTGGAATTTTAAAATCAATACTAGTAATAATTTCATCAGAATTTATTGCTGTTTCAAACATATCGATAAAAAAATCATCAGAATTATATGAATTTGATGAAGTAGTAATTTTAGCGTCTAAAGCAAGAACAGCTGCAGGATAATCAGCTGCGGGATCAGCATTAGCAATTGACCCACCTATCGTTCCACGATGCCTAACTTGAGGATCACCTATTTGTGAAGCCATTGAAGCTAAACCAACTATTTCACTTTGTACATCCATAGATGTGGCAACTTGGCTATGAGTACATAGTGCGCCGATGGTGATCAAATCACCATTATTTTTGATTGATTTCAAACTATCAATATTAGATATGTCTATTACATCAGTTGGCTGGGAAAGCCTTTGTTTAAGTGTTGGTATTAATGTATGTCCACCTGATAGTATTTTGGGATCTTCGGCTGAGGATAATATCGCAACGGCATCCTCTATTTTATCAACTTTGTGAAATTTAAAATTATACATTTTTTGTCCTATCTATATTGTTTTAGGCAATTGCTTCTTGAACCGCTTTGATAATATTTTTGTAACCAGTGCATCTACATATATGCCCTTCAAACCATTCCCTAATTTCATCTTCGGATGGATTTTTGTTTTTTTGCAAAAGATCAACAGCACTCATTACTAATCCTGGAGTGCAAAAACCACATTGAAGAGCATGATTATTTTGAAAAGCTTTTTGTATTGGATGTAAATTATCACCATCTGAAAGCCCTTCTATAGTTGTAATATCTTTGCCATTTACTTGCATTGCTAATGTGGTACAGCTTTTTACAGAGTCCCCATTAATGTGAACAACACATGCTCCACATTGACTTGTGTCACATCCAACGTGTGTTCCAGTAAGACCAATCTTTTCACGTAAGAAATCAACCAATAAGATATTGTCATCAATAGTCTCTGAGTATTCTTTACCATTTATCTTGATGTCTATTTTTGCCATTAATTCGATCCCTAAGCTTATTTGTTATAAAAATACAGGAATGATAAAACAAATACAATGATTGCAAATATTATCTTATTTCTTCTGGTTGCAAATAAACCACCATTATTTTGTTTAATATCCATTTCTACTGCTTTCGATAAATCATCAGAGTTTGTTGATGAATTAAAGTAATTTTCTAGGTTATTGAAGAATTGATCAGCTAATGTCTTTGAAGCACTTTGGATCAATCTTTGCCCTACTTGAGCAAGCTTACCTCCCACCTGAGCATCAACATCGTATACTAATTTTGTTGTATTAGCATCGCCATCTATTAAATTTACTACTGCAGAACCTTTTGCAAAACCTGCAGCGCCACCTGATCCTTGACCGGTGATCTTATAGCCATTGGGTGGATCTATATCTGACAAATTGATCTTACCTTTAAACTTGGCTTTAACAGGTCCAATTTTTATCTCAACAGTTGCTTCAAATTCATCCGCAGAGGTTTGTTCCACACTTTGTGCACCAGGTATTGTCTCTTTTAATACATCCGAACTATTCAGAGCTTCCCATACTTGCATTCGCGGTGCCTGAATTATATTTTCACCATTAAGTTTCATTTAATCTCCAACCTTGTTACATTATTATTATTTGAATAAAAAACTCAAGAATTCTTTTTGTATAATTAAAAAAAATAATATAAAAAAACTAACTTTTATATAATATCTAAAATATACATATACGATAATAGTTTAATAAAAAAATGATTCATAGGTATTCTAGAAAAATTATGACAGACATATGGTCTGATCAGACAAAGTTTTCTATTTGGTTAGACATTGAGATAAGTGCACACGAAGCACTGGAAAAAAATGGTCTGATCGAAAAAGGTTTAACAGATAAAATAAAAGAAAAAACACGAAATATTCAATTTGATACGAAAAGAATATTAGAAATAGAAAAGAAAACCCAACATGATGTAATTGCATTTCTGACATTCATATCTGAGACAATAGGTGAAAAAAATGCTCGTTATTTACATCAAGGAATGACATCTTCAGACTTACTCGATACTAGCTTATGTATTCAGCTTAAAAGAGCGTCTAAATTAATAATTGATAATTTAGATAATCTTCTGAATGAACTGTCTGTCAAAGCTCATGAACATAAATATCTCCCAACAATCGGAAGAAGCCATGGTATTCACGCAGAGCCTACAACAATAGGGTTAAAATTTGCTCAAGCATATGCTGAATTTTCAAGAGCAAAAGATAGAATGATAAGTGCAGAAAAAGAGATATCAATTTGCGCAATATCAGGAGCTGTTGGTACATTCGCAAACATAGACCCATCAGTTGAAAACTATGTTGCAAATAAACTTGGGTTATCAAGTGAAACAATTTCAACGCAAGTAATTCCAAGGGATAGATATGCTTATTTCTTCTCTATTCTGGGAATCATTGCAGGCTCAATTGAGAGACTGTCCACTGAAATAAGGCATTTACAACGAACGGAAGTTGATGAAATGTCAGAACAATTTCAAAAAGGACAAAAAGGTTCTTCTGCAATGCCACATAAAAGAAATCCTATACTCACAGAAAACTTAACTGGCATATCAAGATTAATAAGAAGTAGTGTTATACCATCACTGGAAAACATTGCTCTTTGGCATGAACGAGATATTTCACATTCATCAGTAGAACGAATAATAGCACCTGATACAACAACCTTGATTGATTTTGCATTAGCAAGGCTTACAAATGTAATCAAAAATATAGGGGTAAACAAAGAGAATATCGCAGCAAACCTTAATAAGCTCAATGGATTAATTTATTCACAAAGAATATTACTACTTTTAACTCAAAAAGGTCTAAGTAGAGAAGCTAGTTACGAGCTTGTCCAGAGGAATGCAGCTGTTTCTTGGGAAAAACAAACTGATTTTCAAAAAATAATAGAGTCTGATCCTGAGATATCAAAGTTGTTAACAGGAGAAGAAATTTCAGATCTATTTTCTCTTGAATACCACATGAAAAATGTCGATTACATTTTTGACAAAGTATTCGCAAGCAAAAAATCATTGGATAATATACATGAAAAAAAATAAATTATATGAAGGCAAAGCAAAGATACTTTACAAAGGCCCAGAACCGGGAACGCTTATTCAACACTTCAAAGATGATGCAACTGCAAACAATAACGAAAAGATGGAAATTTTTGAGGGTAAAGGAGTAATCAACAATAGAATATCAGAACAATTATTTACATTATTATCTTCCATTGATATACCCCATCATTTTATCAAAAGGCTTAATATGCGTGAGCAGTTAATCCACGAAGTTGAAATAATACCTCTAGAAGTTGTAATTAGAAATATCGCCGCTGGATCTTTAACCAAAAGATTAGGAATAAAATCTGGTGAAAAGTTGAGTAGGGCATTAATAGAATACTATTTCAAGGACGATATATTAAAAGACCCCCTAGTGAGTGAAGACCACATCTTAACCTTTGGGTGGGCAAATCAAAATGAACTAGATGAAATCTCTACTCTTGCATTAAGAATAAATGATTTTCTAGTTGGCTATTTTTCTGCCCTCAAAATAGAATTAATAGACTTTAAGATTGAGTTTGGCAGAATGTATAAAAATGAAGAGATGTATATTGTTCTAGCAGATGAAATTAGTCCTGACTCTTGTAGACTATGGGACTCTGAAACAAAGAGAAAACTTGATAAGGATGTTTTTAGAGAAAATTCTGGATATCTTCTAGATGGCTACAATGAAGTAGCAAAAAGGATGGGATTATTAATAGAAAATAAAGCTTCAAAAAACAGCAAACCAACATTAGTCAAGGGATAACAATGAAAGCTCGGGTATTTGTAAGACTAAAGAGTGAGGTTCTTGATCCACAGGGACAAGCAATAGAAAGCGCTCTAAAAAATCTGAACGAAAATAACATTAAAAATATCCGACAAGGCAAACTTATTGAAATGGATATTGAAGCAAAAAATGTCCAAGAAGCAAAGAAAAGCATTGAAGATATTACATTAAAACTTCTAGCAAATACGGTGATTGAAGATTACAAAATAGAAATAGAATAAAATGGAAATATCAATAATACGCTTCCCAGGCACAAATTGTGAAGTTGACACCTATAATGCTGTTAAGAAAGTGTTAGGTATAACCTCAAAAATACTTTCATGTAAAGACACTGTCATTCCAAAATCTGACTTAATTATTATACCTGGTGGTTTTTCTTATGGAGATTATCTCAGATCTGGAGCTATTGCAGCGAGAGAGCCAATCATGAGCGATTTAATCAAAAAAGCTAAAAATGGTGTAAATATATTGGGAATATGTAATGGCTTTCAAATTCTAACTGAATGTAATCTACTTCCAGGTGCTCTATTAAAAAACAGTACCTTAAAATTTATTTCCAAAATTACCAATATCCAAATTACAAGAAATGATACATTTTTCTCAAAAGATTATGATAAAAATCAATCTGTAAAAATTCCTGTGGCACACCATGACGGGAACTATTTTGTAGATCAAGAGACACTAAGAGCGATTGAGGAGAACGCTCAGGTTGCCATGAGGTATGCCGAGCCAATTAATGGTTCATTAAATAACATTGCAGGACTGTACAATAATAGTTTTAATATTTTGGGTATGATGCCCCATCCCGAAAGAGCAATTGACAATCAAACAGGATCAAATGACGGCATTAAATTATTCCAATCAATGCTTAAAAGCATGAGTCTATAATGCCTGATAAAGATATTTATCAATCACACGGAATAAACGAGGACGAAAAGAAGTTACTTCTTGAGTCTTTAGGTAGAGAACCAACTATTACCGAAATTGGAATTTTTTCCGTGATGTGGTCTGAACATTGTTCTTATAAATCATCAAGATATTGGCTCAAAGAATTACATACCTCAGGTAAGCAAGTTATCCAAGGACCAGGGGAAAATGCTGGAGTCGTTGACATTGGAGACAATCAAGCAGTCATTTTTAAGATGGAGAGTCATAATCACCCCTCATTCATTGAGCCTTATCAAGGTGCAGCAACAGGTGTTGGTGGTATTATGAGAGATGTTTTTACAATGGGAGCCAGACCTATTGCATTATTAAACTCACTGCGTTTTGGCGAAATAAATCACCCAAAGACAAAGTATTTATTATCTGGTGTCGTTAGCGGTATTGGTGGTTATGGAAATTGTGTAGGTATACCAACTATATCTGGTGAAACAGGTTTTGATAGCTCATATAATGGGAATAATCTTGTAAATGCAATGTGTGTAGGACTAACCACCCATGATAAAATCTTTTATTCCAAGGCATCCGGAATTGGAAATCCAGTGGTTTACGTTGGAGCAAAAACGGGACGTGATGGGATACACGGAGCTACAATGGCATCTGGTGAATTTGATGATGAATCAGAAAAAAATAGACCAACAGTGCAAGTGGGTGATCCATATGCAGAAAAACTTCTTTTAGAAGCATGTCTGGAATTAATGCAGGAAGATGCAATAGTTTCCATTCAGGATATGGGTGCTGCTGGTCTAACATCTTCTTCTGTTGAGATGGCCGATAAAGGACAAGTTGGAATTGAATTAAATTTGGATAAAATACCAACGAGACAAAAAAACATGACTGCGTATGAAATGATGTTGTCTGAGAGCCAAGAGAGAATGCTTATGGTATTAACACCAGAAAAAACTCAGCTAGCAAAAGAAGTTTTTGAAAAATGGGGGGTCGATTTTGAGATTGTTGGACAGATTACTGACACAAACAATTTAGTTGTTAAACATAAGAATAAGGTAGAGGCTAATATTCCGATAACCTATTTAACTGATAGTGCACCAATATACAAAAGAGATGTATCACCGCGAAAACAAAAACAAAAATCTACTGCAAAGATTAATCAGAACATTGATATTAAAGATACAATACTAAAGCTATTAAATTCACCAAATATATGCTCTAAAAAATGGATATGGGAGCAATATGATAGATCAATCATGGCAAATACATTGAATCCGGCAGGAGATGATGCTGGAATTGTAAGAATTGAGGGAACAAAAAAAGCAATTGCAATGTCATCTGATGTTAATCCGAAATATTGTACTGCAGATGCAAAGAAAGGCGCTAAACAAGCAGTGGCTGAATGCTGGAGGAATATAATTTCTATGGGTGCAGAACCTCTTGCAATAACTAACTGCTTGAATTTTGGTAATCCAGAAAAACCGGAAATTATGTATGATTTTGTAAAAACTATTGAAGGTATCACAGAAGCATCAAGAGAACTTAATTTCCCAGTTGTTTCAGGTAATGTCTCCCTCTACAATGAGACTAATGGTAAGCCAATTAATAACACACCAACTATTGGAGGTGTGGGTTTAATTAATGACATTAGTTTTCTAGAAAAATTTGGACATATGTTAGAGGGTGATCAAGTTTTTTTAATAGGAAACAAAGGTAAAAATTTAAGTTGTTCTGCCTTTGAAGAAGTTATTATGGGAAGAAACACAGAAGATCCTCCTGACGTAAATCTTAAAACTGAAAAAATAAATGGTGAGATCGTGAAAAAACTCATCAATGATCAGTTACTATCTAGTTGCCATGATATTTCAGATGGCGGCTTAATAATTTCGATTTGTGAATTATTAATTAAATCAAATATCGGCGCTGATATAAATATCGCAAACAATGGCAATATCTTAGAAGAATTATTTGCAGAGAATCAATCAAGATATATTATTTCTGTTTCATCAAGCAACCAAGATAAGATGTTTGAAATACTAAATAATGCGTCGATTCAATATCATCACTTAGGAAATATTACAGGGAATGAATTGAAAGTGAATGATAAAATAGTTATATCTTTAAATGAATTAAATGAAGCATTTGAAAATTTAATTCCTGAGTTAATGGCAAGTTAAAGGTAACATTATGAGTATGAAATTGTCCGAACTTCAAACACTAGTACAAAATGCCCTTCCTGATGCAATTATAGAGATAAAAGATCTTGCTGGTGATGATAATCACTATTCAATAATGATCAAATCAGAACAATTTAGAAATAAATCACGCCTTGAACAACATCAAATCGTTTACAGTGCTCTACAAGATAAAATGGGAACAATCTTACATGCACTTCAAATCAAAACCATTTCAATTTAGTGAGGATAAAATGGACCAAGATATTAATACATGGATTAGCAATAAAATAACTTCTTCTGATGTAGTTTTATTCATGAAAGGAACTCCTGAAATGCCACAATGTGGTTTTTCAAATCAAGTTGTTCAAATACTTAACTATCTGGAAGTTGAATTTTCTTCTGTAAATGTCTTAGAAGATGAAACTGTAAGAAACGGTATTAAAGAATTTACAAATTGGCCAACCATACCTCAATTGTATGTAAAAAATGAGTTCGTTGGCGGCGCAGATATTGTTAGAGAAATGTTTGAAGAAAACGAACTAAAACAATTCTTTGCCGACAAGGGTATTAAGACAAACTAATTATCTTGAATAGAACTCGATCACTAAATTTGGTTCCATTTGAACCGGATAAGGCACATCATCTAAGTTTGGTACTCTTTTTATTGAAATTTTGAAGCTATTTTGCTCGAATTCAATATATTCCGGTATATCTCTTTCCTGACTCTCAATAGATTGCAAGACCATTGGAATTGTTCTTGATTTTTCTCTAACCTCAACAACATCACCAATTTTTAATCTATAACTTCCAATATTTGTTTTTTTGCCGTTAACAGTTACATGACCGTGATTAACAAATTGTCTTGCAGCAAATACAGTAGGGACTATTTTGGCTCTATATATGACTGCGTCTAATCTGCGCTCAAGCAGACCAATGAGATTTTCTCCAGTATCTCCTTTAACTCTTGCAGCTTCCCTGTAACAAGCTTTGAATTGCTTCTCAGTTAAATTACCGTAATACCCTTTTAATTTTTGTTTTGCTCTAAGTTGCAATCCGTAGTCAGATGGCTTGCCTTGCCTTCTTTGACCGTGTTCACCTGGTGCATAACTTCTTCTATTGACTGGGCTCTTCGGCCTACCCCAGATGTTTTCACCAAGCCTTCTATCAATTTTATACTTGGCATTTATTCTCTTTGTCATTCTAAATCCTCCATTTGGATCCGCCCTCCTAAGCAATAAATTGCTGACAGAATTTTGATTTATAAATCAATTCGCGGGTTAAAAATTATAGATATCACTACAATCAATGGATCATTGTGTCAACGATTAGTTGTATATGTTTACTTATTTAATAGTTGTTTGAATATTCCAAATAAAATCTTAATATCTTTTTGTGTTAAGTTTTGTCTCTGAAACATACTTCTAATATTATTTAACATTATACTCTTTTTTTCTGGAGCACTAAAAAAACCTTTATCAGTTAGAGCCTTTTCTAAAAATTCTAGAAAATGGATATATTCTTTTTTATTTGCATTTTTTGTCTTATCCGTTGCTAGACCTTCAAATCTTCCCTTATCACTATCCGTAACCCTTCCAAGTGCCTTAATGTTTCCACTCGAGTAGTATTCATAAACAGTTACACACACTGCTTGAGCGAGATTTAAAGATGCAAATTCTGGATTAACCGGTGCCGTAATTATCTTATCTGCATAGGTTAATTCTTCATTTGATAAACCAGACTTTTCCCCTCCAAATAGTATGCCGACTCTCTTACCTTGTTTTATATTATCTCTCATATCAACAGCAGCTGATTTGGGACTAAGAACCTCTTTAATCAAATCTCTTCTTCTTGCAGTAGTTGCGTATACAATATCTAAGTCTGAAATTGAATCCTTAACTTCATCAAAGATCCCAGCATTATCTATAATTGCAGATGCACCAGAGGATGAACTGTAGGTCTCAGAGTTCAGCCAACCGCTTCTTGGATTTACTACTCTTAATTTATAAACCCCAAAATTTGCCATTACACGTGCAGTTGCACCAATATTATTCCCTAACTGTGGTTTGGATAATATTATTATCGGTGAATTATTTTGTTTCTCAACATTATTAGCGATTTTTTTGATCTTTTGAGGCATAACCCTATTAAATTCATTATTTGATATTGACCTAGAAACATCTATTGTTATAACAAATATAATGTAATTTATATATTTAAAAACGCTTATAATAAATAAGGTAACGAAATGATTGATCTAATTAAAATAGCAGAGACTGAAGCAGCCGGAGGAAATCTCCAAGAAATATTTGATGGCATATACGAGAAGGCAGATATAAAACCAAATGGATATCCAGACGCGATAGTCTGGAAAGGCGGCAACCATAATTCCGATATTAATCCAATAGCCCACTCATTAACAGATGCCTTCGCATTGTTGGGAACAGTTTCAGCAATTGATATTTTAGGCTTACCTTTTTACGCATTACCTATGTGGTCTCAAATTAGACATGATTTAAAACTAGAGCCCCTAAGTTGGTTTGGAAATATGCCAATAACATCAGTAAAATGGTCAACAGCTGGGGATGCCTACGTTAGAGATACCGATGGTTCAAAAGTGGTCGTCATGGGAAAATCAGGTAATGCACCACTTAGAACACAAGCTGGCGTTTACTGCAATGTTAGACCATATGGCCCTATAACTGTTGTCAGATGTATGCCATGTTTACCATACTCACAAGATAAAAAAGTATTTAATGTCGATGAGAAAACAGGGATAATCCATTCCGAAATGAATACTCCCGGCATTCAAATGGCCCATGCTGCAAGGTTATTCCTAAAAATGGTAAATGATACTAAGAAACTTGGAAGAGTAGCCTTTAAACCCACACAAGCCATGGAGGATGGAATAAATGCAGGATTACTCACCTGGCTTCTTGAAGGTACTAAATTTAATGTTGGCAGAAAATGGGCGGTAAATGCCTACGATGAACACAAAGAAAATATCGATAAAATAATTGCATTACTTCCCAAAGATTTTAAGGCTGGCATGGATGAATGGTCTGGGCAAATTGAACAACATATTGCAGATACAAATTATGGCTTATTATTATGGGACTTAATCAATCATCAGGACTGTATTGTACTAGCTACCGATCTGGACGGTGATAGATTAACAGACTTACTGGCAGATGTTTCAGACCCACTCAGATATTTTGGTAGTAAAATACTTAAAAAGGTAAACTCAACAGCTCACATGGATTACTTATGGAATGAAATGGGCTACACTACCGGCAATGGTCGTGATATGACATCTGTTATGCACCGGATGGATGGTCCACCAATACATGAACAAACACTCGGCTCTGCTGATGCTATGTTACTGAGACTTCTTGATGGTGATGAAACAGTTGGCGGCACCAAAAAGCCATATGATCCAAGAATACATTTTGTTTTGATAAGAGATGCATATCTAGATGCAAATCCAGGTAACGATAAACTTAAAGGTTGGCTTAATGATGCCCTTAATAAGTTTGATAATATTTACACTGCAGATAGACCTGGGTTTATAGATGGATATAAAAAACTCAAAGATGTAATAACACCTTGGGCTTAAACTATACACTAAATAAAAAAGTTAGAATTTATAATTAATATGGCTGCAGAAAATGTTACTGCAGCCACTAAAGAATATAGAAATATATAAATAATTTATGTTCTAAAAATTTCTTTAAGTATATATATAATTAGATATTTAGTTAAATATATATCTTGTCAGCCAAGCCGTAGCATAGAATTGCCCAAAGAAGAGCTAAAACACCTGTTGAAATATATCCTTCCCTACTAGCGCCATCAGTTAATCCAAGTTTATCTACCTCGAAGCCATAAAATGATGCTGCTGAGACTAAAGTCATTCCAATGAACATAAAATTGAAGAATGCCCAAGTTGCTTCAGTCCCCCTAAATAATATATATAACTGCATCAGAACTGCTGCAGTTATTATTGAACCCGCAAATCTACAAAAAAATGATGACTCAATGCTAATATTATATTTTGCTAAGAATTTTTCAGTTCGAAAAAGGCAATTAAATCCATAAAATGTGTTCATTGCTAGAACTACTAAAAAAATTATTAGATATAAGAACCCATTAAAATTTTCAACCATATTATCTCCCTCCAAAAAAAATACATGGTAAATTATTACGGTAAATTGTTTAAATTTTATTAAATTAATAATTATTCAATGATCATGACCGCAATCCTCTAGGCTGTCAGCAATTGCTGTGAGGACTCCGAAATAATGATCTTTACCAAGAGGAATTGTTGTTCCAACGGGATCAAGAATACCCATTTTAGTATTCGTATCATCTGCAATCACCTCAACAACCTTAGGGTTAAATTGTGGCTCTGAGAAGATACAATGTATGTCATTATCAACCATTAACTCCCTTACATCACTCAGCTCTCTTGCTCCTGGCATACTGTCAGGATTTATAGTCAATGATCCACTTGATAATACATCAAACCTATTTTCGAAGTATTGGTATCCATCATGAAATGTTACATAGCTGACATAGTGATCGAGTTGCTGGCTAATTTTTTTCTCTATATCACTCACTCTTTCCACAAATTTATCTCTGTTATTTTGATATCTGGATATATTTTCTGGGTCCAATTTGGAAAGCTCTTCTGCAATATTATTTGCAATAACCTTTGCATTAAATGGATCCAACCAAATATGAACATCAAACTCACCTTGTGCATGCTCGTGATGACCATGGTCATCATGTTCATCATGGTCGTCATGTTTTGCATGGTCGTCATGGTCATCATGTTCATTATGGTCATCATGTTTTGCATGGTCTTCATGATCGTCATGGTCTTCATGATCGTCATGGTCTTTGCCCAGATAAATGTTATTTTCTCTAAAATTTAAAACAAAAAGGTCTTCATTATCAATTAACTCAATAATCTTAGCACTATTTTTTACATTATTCAGAGGTCTTTCAAGAAAAGTTTCTAAATCATTGCTAACAAAAAAAATCACATCTGCGTTATTAATTGCCTCAACATGCGATGGCTTCAGAATATAACTGTGTGGCGATGTTGTTCCCTCAACGAGCAAAATTGGCTCAGATATGCCATCCAATATATTGGAAGTTATGGAGTGAATTGGTTTAATCGAAGTTACAACACTTAGTTCTGATTTTGCATCATGTGAATTTGTAAATATAAATATTAAAATTGGTAGATAAAATTTGGCTTTAATAAAATTTTGCATATTTTTCTCGCTATTGTGTTATTTTTGATTTATTGATATGTAAGTAAAAATTGTTATATTATAACATAACACTTGTAAATATAAAAAGTTAAAAAATGAATACAAAGAGTAATAAAATCTTATTAGAACTTAACCAAGCTGGTGTTTTTAGATCTGATAAATGGCTTGTAAGAGATGTAAGTTTCACATTGAGCGAAGGGGAAATTCTAACAATAATTGGGCCAAATGGTTCCGGAAAAAGTACTACTGCAAAAATGGCACTAGGTATATTAAAACCTGATATGGGAAGTATTACTCTGCATACAAATAAAATTGCTTATGTACCTCAAAAGCTTGAAATTAACTGGACTCTTCCTCTAAGAGTTATTGATTTTATGATGCTTACCAAAAAAATAAAGTTAGAGGAGATTAATAACGCACTTGAAATGACAGGCGTGGCTTCTCTCATACACAAAAATCTAGATAATTTGTCGGGTGGAGAACTTCAAAGAGTACTTTTAGCAAGAGCAATTGTAAATAAGCCACAACTATTAATTCTGGATGAACCCGTTCAGGGCGTAGATTTTAATGGTGAAATTGCCCTATATAATCTAATTAATAATATATCTTCTGAATTAAACTGTGGCACAATATTGATATCCCATGATTTGCATTTTGTTATGTCCAGTACAAATAATGTAATTTGTTTAAATGGACATATATGTTGTTCAGGATCTCCTAAAACAATCATTCAAAGTAAAGAATTTATTGATCTATTTGGTGAAAAAGCATCACAAACACTCTCTCCATATGAGCACGATCATGACCATTCACATTAATTGGATATAAGAAATATGACATTATTAGATGATTTTTTCATAAGAGCATTAATAGTGGGCATTGGTATTGCATTAATTGCAGGTCCATTCGGCTGCTTTGTTGTTTGGAGAAGACTATCATATTTTGGTGAAACCCTATCACACTCGTCTCTGCTCGGTGTGACTCTTGGTTACATTTTTTCTATAAACATTTCAATTACCGTCTTCTTAGTATCAATTACAGTTGCAATCATGTTACTCTATCTACTTGAGAAAACAGAGCTACCTTCTGACTCTTTACTTGGATTATTATCTCATGCAAGTCTATCCCTTGGGCTATTAGTGGTTGGATATTTATCATTCATCCGCTTTGATATAATGGGACTATTATTTGGTGACATACTTGCTGTAAATAAAATTGATGTTTTGGTTATTTGGACTATTGGGCCATTAATATTATTAGTTTTCTATGGCATTTGGCCATATTTACTTGCTGGGACTGTAAATCGGGATATTGCTGCTTCAGAAAACATGAAACCCAAAAGATACGATATAATATTCATAATCCTATTATCTGGGATAATTGCAATATCAATAAAAATGATAGGAATCCTTCTCATTACAGGATTATTAATTATACCAGCAGCACTTGCCCGAAATTTATCAACAAACCCAATTCAAATGCTATTCATTGCAAGTATGGCTGGTGTGATTTCAATTGTTATTGGATTATATACATCACTTGGGTTAAATACATCTTCTGGACCATCGATTTTGGTTGCAGCTTCTTTACTGTTCATTATATCATTACTACCAATAACAAAGAGAATATTTGTTGGGAGAATTAAATAGAAAATTAGCAACATGGAAAAAAATTTAACTAATAATCAACAAATTGTCCTAAATTCCCTTGAGAAATCTGATCAGCCTCTTGGAGCGTATAGTATTCTTTTTAACATTCAAAAAAAAGGTATTAAATCACCTCAACAAGTATACCGAGCGCTCGATAAATTAATTGAAATTGGAGCTGTTCATAAAATTGAAAGCCTAAATTCCTATATTGCCTGCAAAAATAAAAATTGTAATATAAAAAAATCCACATCATTTCTAATTTGTGAGAAATGCAAGAATGTAAGTGAGATAAACGATAATAATTTAACAGATGAATTCTCAAAACTTACAAAAAAATCAGATTTCAAATATGCCACCCACAATCTAGAAATATTTGGTTTTTGTAAGGGATGCCATTAGTTATGTATTAACTTTTATCACTGATATATTTAGTGACGGTATCTATTATTTGACTTTTTTCTCCTACATTGCTACCACCTGCTTGGGCCATATCATTTCGTCCTCCACCTTTGATGTCTGAGAATGTGGATATTATTTTAACAATTTCATTTGCACTATATTTATCTACCAAATCATTTGTAACACCTGCAATTAGCATTTTCTTTCCATCTTGATCACCTATAAGAATTATGATTGCAGATTTGATTTTTGCTTTGGTGTCATCCATTAACTTACGTAAATCTTTAGGTGAAACATTATCAAGATTTTGGTATATCAGATTTATATCACCTATCAATAGCTCCTCAAGGTTATCACTTATATTCTTGAATTTATCCTTTTGAGTTAGAGCATCAAGTTCCTTTTCGATATTTTTTTTCTGCTTAATTAATACTTCTAATTTTTCAATAATATCATCGCCTTGTGCATTGAGAAGTTCTCTCGCTTTAATCATTAGAGAATTCTGTTTTGAGAGATAATCTATTGCTTCTTGTCCAGTAATAGCCTCAATTCTTCTAACGCCTGAAGCAATCCCCTGCTCTGCCATAATTTTTATTGGACCTATGTCACCAGTGTTCTTCACATGTGTTCCACCGCATAACTCAACAGAGAATTTTTTATTATTAAAATTACCCATTGATACGACCCTCACTTCCTTTCCATATTTTTCACCAAATAAAGCTCTAGCTCCGGTATTCATAGCATCATCAGTTGACATAACTTGTGTTTCAACTGAGTTGTTTTGCATTACAATATAGTTAGCTATTTTTTCAATTTCTAAAATATCATTATTTGGTATTGGTTTTTGGTGACTAAAATCAAATCGTAGTCTTTTATCATTAACCAAAGATCCTTTTTGAGATATGTGGTCACCTAATATTTGCCTCAATGACTCATGCAACAGATGGGTTGCTGAATGATTTTTTGAAATCTTTTTCCTAAAATCTCTATCAATCTTTTGTAATAATTTTTGTCCAACTTTTAAATCTTTTGATTTTTGAGTGAGTTTTCCGTTATGAAGAAAGAGAGATCCACCAATTTTTTGTACATCTTTTACAATAAACTTAATGCTAGCATCTTCGCTAATAAGTTCTCCTATATCTGCGACTTGCCCTCCTGACTCGGCATAAAATATTGTTTGGTCCATTATCAAGGTTGCATCGTGATCTGCCTTTACTAAATCAACTTCTTTTTCATCTGCAATGATAGCAATAACATTTCCGGTAGACTCGTAATCACTATACCCATGGAATATTGTCTGAGGATATTTATTCAGTAATTCAAAATAAAATTTACTATCGGCTTGATCACCAGACCCCTTCCATGAAGCTTTAGTTTGACTCTTTTGAAGATCCATTTCAGTATTAAATGTCTTGATATCGACAGTCATATTTTTAGCCTTCAAAAGGTCCTCAGTTAAGTCTAATGGGAATCCATAAGTATCGTACAACTTAAATGCTGTCTTACCAGAGAACACTTCATCTTGTGAGTGGTTAGTGAGCTCATCATTAAGTATTTTAAGTCCTCTACTTAAGGTTTCTCTAAATTTAGTTTCTTCATATTCTAGCGTTTCTTTGATAAGTGAAATATTATTACCTATCTCTGGATATGCTTCTCCCATAGTTTCGATGAGTGTTGGTAAAAGTTGATGTAATAATGGTTTCTTATACCCTATCAAGTCTGCATGTCTGGTTGCACGTCTGCATATTCTCCTTAGAACGTATCCCCGTCCTTCATTAGATGGTAATACGCCATCAGCTATTAAAAATGCTGTTGATCTTAGATGATCTGCGATAACTCTATAACTAGCGATATCATCATCTGGGGATTTTTTAACTACATTTGTTATCTTATCTATTATTGACTGGAATATATCAATATCAAAATTTGAGTGAGTTCCGTTAAGAACAGCAGTCATCCGTTCTAAACCCATTCCTGTATCAATGGATGGATTTGGTAGGTCAATTCTTCTTGATGAGTCAACTTGCTCATATTGCATAAAGACTAAATTCCAAATTTCGACAAAACGATCTCCATCTTCATTAGGTGATCCTGGTGGTCCTCCATCGATGTGATCGCCATGATCGTAAAAAATTTCTGAACAAGGACCACATGGACCTGTATCGCCCATTGACCAAAAATTATCACTTGTATTTATTTTTATTATTTTATCATCACTTAATCCTGAAATCTTTTTCCATAAATTAAGTGCATCTGCATCTTCATGAAATACGGTTACTAGAAGCTTTTCTTTTGGAATTGCATATTCCTTAGTTATCAATTCCCATGCATATTCAATAGCACCTTCTTTGAAATAATCACCAAATGAAAAATTACCCAACATTTCAAAAAATGTATGATGTCTGTGAGTGTATCCTACATTGTCTAGATCATTATGCTTTCCACCTGCTCTCACACATTTCTGTGAAGTGACAACTCTTTCAAGGTCAGTTTTTTCAACACCGGTAAAAAAATTTTTAAACTGAACCATCCCAGCATTTGTAAATAGTAAAGTAGGATCGTTAAGTGGTACGAGGGGACTTGATTTATTTATTATATGATTTTTTGATTTAAAATAATCAAGAAAAACATTCCTAACTTCATTTGATGTAATCATAAATCGATTATAAACTAGTGATAGTTTCTATGTCTATAATGTTTGATGTTTATTCGGAGATCTGAACATTTTTTTCATCATCATGAACTGCTTCATCAATCACTTCATCTTTCTTACTATATGAATTTCTTATCTTCTGTTCGATATCATCTGCAATTTCAGAATGATTTTTTAGAAATTGTCTTGCATTTTCTTTACCTTGACCAAGCCTCTCATCACCATATGCGTACCAAGAACCGGCTTTGTCAATTATTCCAATCTTTACACCAAGATCTATTAGTTCACCAGCTTTAGAAATACCTTCTCCATACATAATATCAAACTCTACTTGTTTGAATGGAGGTGCGACTTTATTTTTTACTACTTTACATCTAGTCTCGTGTCCAATAACCTCATCTTTTTCTTTAATTTGAGTAACCCTTCTTATATCAATCCTCACAGAAGCATAAAATTTCAGCGCATTACCGCCAGTTGTAGTTTCTGGACTTCCAAACATTACGCCAATTTTCATTCTTATTTGATTTATAAAAATCACCATAGTATTTGATCTGGATATTGAACCCGTTAGTTTTCTTAATGCCTGACTCATTAATCTTGCTTGAAGGCCTGGTAGTGAGTCACCCATATCTCCTTCAAGTTCAGCACGTGGTGTTAAAGCAGCGACGGAATCAATAACTAACACACTAACAGCACCAGTTCTAACAAGAGTATCTGCAATTTCTAGAGCTTGTTCTCCAGTATCAGGTTGCGATATTAATAGCTCTTCTATATTTACCCCAAGTTTCTTCGCATAAGATGGATCTAGAGCATGTTCTGCATCAATGAACGCACAAACCCCACCTTTTTTCTGGGATTCTGCTATTGTATGTAATGCCAGCGTTGTCTTACCAGACGACTCAGGTCCATAAATTTCAATCACTCTACCCTTTGGAAAACCACCTATCCCTAATGCAATATCAAGCCCAAGGGAACCGGTTGAAATTGATTCCATTTCTACAACAACCCCATCAACACCAAGTTTCATAATTGAGCCCTTACCAAACGACCTTTCAATTTGGGTTAAGGCTGTCTCTAAGGCCTTATTTTTTGCACTATCTGTTGCATTTTCTGTTTCAACTGCGTGTAGCGTTTTATCCGACATATCTATATACCTTTCCGTAAAGCATTTAGTGATTTAAACTTTTGTACCACTTTTGTTCTCATTCAGTCAAGCACAAAATTGTAATTAGGATTTCTAATCAAAAATTATTTTCTTTACTGTTAAATTTAATTCCTCAAGGGTAAAGGGTTTATTTAAGAAATAAACTTCTTTTTGTTTTTCTACATTGAGATCTTGGTTATTTTCAGTGTAACCAGAAATAAATAATATCTTTTGATCTGGCAGAATTTTTTTTACTTCATTAACCAATGTTGGACCATCCATTTCTGGCATCATGACATCAGTAATGATCAAATCATATCTAATATTTCCATTCTTAATAAGGTTTAACCCCGAAACACCATCATAAGCTTCGGCTACCTCGTACCCAGATAATTCCAGTGCTTTTTTAGTAAACATTCTGACAGAGTCTTCATCTTCTACTAATAGAATTCTTCCATCACCTGTTATATCTTTTTTAAGAGACTCATCTTGATTTATAATTGGGATGGGATCTAAAACATTATCTTCGAAATACCTTGGAATATAAATATCAAATCTTGTACCAGATTCTGGCATGTTATCTGAGACAAAAATATAACCATTAAGCTGCTTAATTATGCCGTAAACCATGGATAAGCCCAGTCCTGTCCCATTATGACCTTTACTTGAGTAAAATGGTTCAAAAATCTTATCCCTTAAATCTGCAGGAATACCAATACCATTATCTTTAATAGTGATTTTTACATAATCTTTTTTTATCATTTGATTGTTTAGATCCTTTGGAATTTCCATCTCAGATATGTTTGAAGTACTGATAGTTATTTTCCCATCAGTTTTTTTGGACTCAATGGCATCACGAGCGTTAATCACTAGATTTGTTATGACAGATTCAAATTGATTTGAATCTCCTTTTATCAACCAAAGATCTGACTCATGATCTATTTCAATTGTTATTTTGTCACCCACAAGACGATTAAGTAATGTAATTTGCTCTTGTAAAATGTCCGTTAGTGATATGATCTCTAAATTAAAATTTTGTTGTCTTGAATACGCGAGTAACTGTCTGACGATGCCAGCTGCTCGTTGAGCATTATCCCTTATTTCATGTAATTCTCGAAAAGTTGGATCTTCAGGTTTGAAACGTAAGATAAGTAAATCGGTGGATACAATTATTGCGGTGAGAACATTATTAAAGTCATGTGCAACCCCTCCTGCCAATTGACCAATGGATTGCATTTTCTGATTTTGATAGGATTGTTTATCAATTTCTATTCTATCATCTTCAACATCCACTCTCGAATTACTATCAGCTAGAAGGTCGTATAGATATACAATGCCTAATGTGGATGTTGAAATTATTATGAGCAGTGGTAATAAAATTGGTTTCAGAAAAAATATTGAAGTACAAAGTAACAGTGCTAGAGCAATGTATAACTTATTTCTAGTTTTTAAAAGATTATTTAAATCTATAAATTTTTTCGTTTCTTTCATGCCTTTCTTGTGCTTCCACAGATAGTGTAGCAGTTGGTCTAGCTTCAAGTCGAGCTAAACCGATTGGTTCACCAGTTTCTTCACAGAAACCGTATTCACCATCTTCAATACTCTTTAATGCCTTATCAATTTTTGAAATTAATTTTCTTTGGCGATCTCTAGCTCTTAACTCAACAGATCTATCTGTTTCATTTGATGCCCTGTCTGTGTCGTCAGGAAAGGAATTTTTTTCTTGAAGATTTTCAAGAGTAAGCTTTGAATTTGAGATTATTTCTTGCTTCCAATTTAGAAGCTTATCTTTGAAGTACTTCAGATGCTTATCACACATGTACTCTTCAGTTTCACTCGGGATATAATCATCTGTTTTGGTCATCATTATTCCATAAACTAAATTAATAACACTTATATAGTCTGATATAGAATACTAATCAATAAGTTATGAGATAAAAAGTTTAATTTATCCCCTAACAATTAATAAAAAAACTACTGGCTTAATAATTTTTTCTGCAGAGAACTGCTGGTAGTTGTATACTGAAGTGTGAGCTTTTCTTCTGGATTTATTTTTTTATAAACGGCATGAGACATTAAAGCACATTCATGGAATCCGGATAATATCAGTTTTAATTTTCCTGGATATGTATTGATATCACCAACGGCGTAAATACCTGATATGTTAGTTTCGAAAGTTTCTGTATTTACTAATATCCTATTCTCTTTCAGACTAAAACCCCAATCACAAAGGGGACCAAGCGACATTGTCAAACCAAAAAAAGGCATAAGTATTTCACAAGGCAATTCCAATTCTGAATCTTTTGTTTCACATATTACCGATTTTAAATCACCGTTTGCTCCAATAAGTTCAATGACTTGACCAACATGAAAATTAATTTGATTGTTGTCACGAAGTTCCATAACTTTTTTTACAGTAGATGTCGCTCCTCGAAAATTATCCCTTCTATGAACGAGTGTCAGGCTTTTTGTGATTTTATACAACTCAACTGTCCAATCCAGAGCACTATCCCCTCCACCAAGTATAACGATGTCTTTATCCTTAAACCTGTCTTTCTTATCAATAGAATAGCGAACACATTCATTATACAACTCTAGATTTGGAATATTTGGTTTTTTTGGTTCAAATGAACCACCACCAGCAGCAACAACAATCACTTTACATATGAAGGTTAATTCTTTGTCTGTTTTTACTTGCCAGGTATTTTCATCAATTTTTGATATATCAATAGCAAGTTGTTCAAGGTGAAATGTTGGTCCAAAGGGTTTAATTTGTTTTAATAAATTTTTTGTTAAATCATCACCTGTGATCATTGGGTAAGCAGGTATGTCATATATTGGTTTCTCAGGATATAGCTGAGCGCATTGACCACCAGGTTTATCCAATATATCCAAAACATGGCAGTTGATATTTAACAATCCTAGCTCAAAAACTGCAAATAACCCAACTGGACCAGCACCTATAATAAGAGCATCTGTGTGAATTTCATTAGACATTAACAATTACCCTAAAACTGAGTCTCTGGTGTTCTTACAGTTAAGCCATCAAGATCAGATTCCAATTTTATTTGACATGAAAGCCTACTGTTATCTTTTACGTTTAATGCAAAATCAAGCATATCCTCTTCCATTTCAGATGGTTCTTTGATTTTGTTTATCCATTCTTTTTCAATATAAACGTGACAAGTGGCACATGAGCAACCTCCACCACAATCTGCTTCAATTTCGTATATATCATTTTTTTTTGCACATTCCATAAGGGTCTCCCCTTCAACCGCATTAACTGATTTTTGTATACCCTTTGAATTTATGAAATTTATTGTAATCATTGTTAATCTTTCTTGTAGTACCAATATTAATATAGTGTTATCTTTTATTTTTTCAATTTGAGATAAACAAGCTTGTGATTAATTGAAATGATTTTCTCATGTAATATATTAATTATTCCTTTAATTGTTTGATTAAATTTCTTTACTATACTATAGTTATTAGCTAACAATTTAGTTTAAATATTATCACATAAACTATTATATTTATTGAAAAATTGATTTAAT
>Ga0255761_10000542_pt1 | contig 35014 bp, 39 predicted proteins | sample 071ome_29_FD_179961 | JGI IMG/M metagenome (GOLD analysis project Ga0255761, IMG submission 179961) | Coastal salt marsh microbial communities from the Groves Creek Marsh, Skidaway Island, Georgia - 071407BT metaG (version 2) | ecosystem: Environmental > Aquatic > Marine > Intertidal zone >... | reverse complement strand
GAAAAAATTATAACCCACCAAATTTGAGCATAACAGCCTTTTCGGGTTGTTATGCTCTTTTTCTTTCCCATGGTTCAATCAATGCCCGCTTGGAGAATAGGCATTTCGGACAGGCTCTAAGTATGAGACCGCATTTATTCGGGCGGTGAGGACGAGTCGTGAGTTGCGCAAGGGCTGGGTGTCTCCGCCATCGACGCCTGAGTTGTTTCTGAAATATCTTCGCGCTTTGCGCAGGCGGAATTACATCGGGTTTTCGGTGGTGGTGCAGGAGACGGGGGACATCGCAGGGGTGGTAAACGTGAGTGAAATTGTTCAGGGCGTTTTTCAATCAGGTTATCTTGGATATTACGCGTTCCATCCACATGCCGGCCAGGGGCTCATGCGTGAAGGAATAAGACAGACCATCAATTATTGCTTTGCCGAACTGAAGTTGCACCGGCTGGAGGCCAATATTCAGCCGGAAAATTCGCGTTCCATTAGCATCGTTCAATCTTTGGGGTTTTCATTGGAGGGCTATTCACCGTGTTACCTGAAGATCTGTGGGAAATGGAGTGATCATGAGCGATGGGCTATTTTAAGGGAGCAGTGGCAATCGCAACAGGAAAGATAAGAAATGACGGACGAAGAACTACAGTTTCAATTTGAAGACCACACGCTTCCTTTCGAGCAGTGGAATCATCGCATGCATGTTCGAATCGCGTACATCTATGCCAGACAATTCACTTACCCTGAAGCGCTCATCAAGTTGCAGGAAGGCATCAAGGCTTAAAACAAGAAAAACAAGGTCAAGGAATCTCAGTTTTCCGGATACAACGAAACGACGACTGTTGCGTTCCTGAGATTGATTAAATCAGCCATGGCTGCATACGAAGGAATGTTTCCGACTTCAGATTCGGAAAGCTTTTGCGACCAGCATCCACATCTTTTGGTAAAGACGATTCTGCGGACCTTTTACAGTCCGGAGAGACGAAGCCTGCAGGAAGCAAAGATCCAGTTTGTCGAACCTGACCTTTCTTCACTTCCGGAACCAGAAGAATAGTGCGTTGGAGGGGCAAGTTCTCCCCACGAGTCGGGATTCCCACTTTTATCCCCGTAACATTCGAACGCCAATACGGCTACGATGGAAACACTGTCGGCATTCGATGTTCTCAAAGCTTCCCGCGTTCCACAATTTTTGGTGATGAATGCTTTCGAGGAAGAAGTTTGGGACTGGGTGGAACCAATCCCTCCATCATTCAAAATGAGCTATGCTCTCTTATGGATTCACCCCAAGAAACACCGGTTGCGTGACGTGGTATTCCGAGCAATGATAAGCCATGGCTAAATGGACACTTCATATATGGGTTTCAATGTCATCCTATGCATTGTTCCTGTATTTCATCAATAACGGACATGCGGCCGACAACGAACAAATCCTGTGGACGACCAAATGGAACCACGATGGATCTCATTTCGTCGTTGGAGGCGTTCACGCGCTTTGGGTTTTTGATTCGAACACTCTTGAAACAAAATCACTTTTGCCAGGCTTACACCAAAGACATGCCGATAACACCGACTTTCCCTACATGGCCGTGACACGGGTATCATGGCATCCGGACAGCAATCTTCTCGCTGTGTCCAGCCAGGGGAAGAATGTCAATGGGATCTACGATGTTGCATCCGGGGATCGGATCGCCTTGACAATTCCGGCGGAAGATTTTGGTCGTGGCGTTAGCTGGAGTCCCGATGGAGACCGTGTGGCTTTCACGATTGACGACAGATTGATGATATCCAAAGCCGACGGTACCTTGCTTCATGATATTCCGCGGTATCGGGATGCCAAGGGGCTGACGGGGGCTGCCTGGTCACCGGCGGGTGATCGGATCGTGACCATAGGAGGAAGAATCACATTACACGACGCCCAGGGTAGGCCCATCAAACAAACGATGCATCGACCTGAGGCGGTGGATGACAATCAATTGTTGTTGGGTGTCGCCTGGCATCCTTCCGGAGAGTTCTTTGCGGTAAGTGATTACGGGACCGAGGTGGATGATCCGGTTCTGCAGTTCTGGTCCGCCGATGCGGAGTTGTTGAAAAGCATCACTCTCGAAGGGGATGCCGAAGTCAGGAATGTTGCATGGAATCGGGATGGAACGCGTCTGGCATCGGCGAGCAGCAAGCTTCAAATCTGGAAACAAAATGGAGAACTTGAATTCGAAGCGAAATCACCGGACCTCTTATGGGGAGTGGACTGGCATCCGGATGGAGATGGCATTCTCACCTCCAGCATTGATGGTCGGGTGACTTTGTGGAGTGCGACTGCGCAGCTCAAGGTGGAGATTGACTTGTCTCAGTAGGGTGGATTGACTGGTTGACCTGATCCGAAATGAAGGGTTATGGTTTTTGCGTTATCATGCTACACCAACGCATTAGGGTTTTCAAAAATGACAAACAAATTTGCTTTATTGACTGGATTCTTCACACCGATGTTCGTGACCGTTACGGTGGATCATCTCTATAAGCAGCCAGGTATGGGCGAAGTGATGGATTCTGTCATAACGTCTTTATTCTTCACGGGTGTATTTGCAGTTGGCATTACTCTTGGGAAAGGATTTCCATTGCGGGCAACACCGGGAAGTTCGTTGTTTGTTGGATTTCTTGCAGGTCTTTTTGTGCAGATTTTACTTTGGGGTTTTTGGTTGATGGTGCCTCATGAAGTTCGATATTCGTTCGGAGTGTGGCCGTTGGTCGGGCATCTTATACTGTTTGCCGGGGTTGGCTACTCCCTGAGTCGGATTTGTGGGAGGAGGAAACAAGAGCAACAAATTGCAGGATCAGTCCAGTCCTCCTGACTTTACGTTTACTTTTGACCGGAACGCAAATTTGAATCCTGCTCAGGAATGCACACATGCGATCGCCGAATCAAAGTCCTTTCCTGCAAGGTGGGTTTAATGAAAAGGATCAATACCTCGAATCAAGTGAATACATCGACTGGCAAACAGCTTCTGTGTTGGCCAAAGCAAAGGAACTCGCGGGTGACTCGCAGGATGATCTGGCCATTTCCAAATCTTGTTTCCTGTTTGTACGCGATCAGATCAGGCACAGTTGGGATGATCAGTTGAATCCAGTCACATTGAAAGCATCCGAAGTCTTGTTGCATGCCACCGGATATTGCTATGCCAAAAGTCATTTGCTCGCCGCCTTGTTGAGAGCCAACGGAATACCTGCAGCTCTTTGCTATCAGCGCCTGACGATGGAGAATGATCGGCCCCCTTATTGTTTGCACGGGTTGAATGCCGTTTACCTGAAAAAGTTTGGATGGTATCGAATCGATCCTCGTGGAAATAAAGAAGGCGTTAGAGCGGAGTTTGATCCACCAAACGAGCATCTCGCCTTCGAAATCAGACATGAGGGTGAGCGTGATTTGGACGGATTCTACTCCGATCCGCTACCGGAAGTTGTTCAGGTTTTGAGTTCCTGCCACGATTTCAGGGAGGTTGCCGAAAAGCTTCCGGATGCTAATGGAGCGAAATGAAGAATCCAAAATACGATAGAACTCGCAGTTGCCGAAAGAAGAAGAGTGAGATACGTTGGAGTTCATGAAAGGTGAATTTACAGCGGTTATTGAAACGGCTGAAGAGGGTGGCTTCTGGGCTTACTGTCCTGAAGTGCCCGGAGCCAACGGGCAGGGCGAGACTGTTGCTGAGGCGAAGGAAGATTTGGCGGCTGCGATCGAACTGGTGCTTCAGGACCGTCTGGAGGACAGTTTACGAGGTTTGCCTGAGGATGCTATTCGGGACACGGTTGCGGTGGGATGAAGAGGGGAAGTCTACTGAAGCATCTACGCAGGCATGGATGCATTCTAAAGAGAGAGGGATCACGTCACTCCCTGTGGATGAACCCGGGAAATGGAGTTTCTGAAGCGGTGCCGCGCCATACCGAGATCAAAAACGCGCTGGCTCGGAAAATTTGTCGTAAACTGAATATTCCGGACCTATAAGTGTCAACAAATTAAAAGAAAAACCCTCAGAGTCATGTTCAACTTCATCTTTGATCCCTTGGGGCCATTTCATTGTGAATCACATATTACTGCAGACGGATCGACACGTTACTGACAGGGCCCTGAGTAATAATATGGTCACCATCTGCGCAAATATGTGAGGGGGGCAATCAGCGGATAAAAAACACCCCCTGAGCCACAAAAGACCCAGGGGGTGTTTGCATTGATAGATTCAAAAATCAGCGGGCGATGTAGAACATGGCTGCTTCAGTAGGTGAAACCGTGTAGGGCGAATTGGCGCCATCGACTGGCGCGAATGTTCCGGTAACGGTTGAAGATGCTTCGAGTGTTCCAGTGTACTCGATGGTGATGCTGCCGTCTTCCGCTTTGGCGATACCGGTGATGCTTCCTGCTGCCACCGGGGGCGTGAAAGCCGCGGCTTTTTCGGCAATCTCCGCATCACTGAGCGCTCCTTCATGAACGGCCCACATATACATCACGCTACCGTCTCCCATGGGATCGGTGTTTTGTTCGATTCGGGCCGCCATGATTTTACCTTCTCCAAACAAATCAAAGTTGGTTTCGATAAACCCTGAGTACAATCCGTTGACAAACAATCTCACTTCACCATTTGTGAAATCGTTGACGAACACCACATGGACATCTTCATCGAAAACCGAAGCGATGCTGCCAGGACCTTCTTCCGTGAAAATATGGTCCGCAACGCCGAACTCCGTCATGCCAAAGACACCTTGCTCATTCCATTGATCCAGTTTCAACCCCCACAGATCGTTTCCTGCAATGGCGGTAGAAGCGCCGTCCTTGACCGCACGGAATGCGAATTCGTACGTGGCGTCATTCAGAGGCGGACCGAAATCAACCAAGGTGGGCTCCCCAAACGCTCCTTCGGGAAGTGTTGGGGTATCAGGAGTATCCGGAGTTTCGGGTTCTGTGGGAGGAGTGGTAGGTTCTCTGGGTTCGGCGGCTGCGTAGAGATCCGCGATCTCGGATTCGCTCAGGATGGACGGGTGAACGGCCCAATAGTAAAAGACACTGCCATCTCCCATGGGATCGGTGTCCTGATTGAGGCGGGCTCCCATCATCTTGGTCGGACCTGAGAGGGTGAAGTTTGTCAGGATATACCCAACGTATTCTCCGTTAACATGAAGCCGGACCTCTCCGTTGGTGACGTCATTGATGAAGACAGCGTGAAGGTCTTCTTCAAACACGGTTGCTTCGCTACCGTTTCCTTCCAGTTCGAACACATGGTCGGCCACTCCGAACTCCGTTAAGCCGAACTGCAACGTATCGGGCCATTGCTCGAGCTTGAGTCCCCAGGCATCGTTCCCTGCGATGGCAGTGGAGGCTCCTTCTTTGACTGCTTTGAAGAAAAATTCATAGGAAGCATCTCCTTCCACCGTCCCAATGTCCACCACGGTGGGTGTTGTGAAGGGGCCGGTTGGATCAATGGGTTGGGCGGATTGGGCAAGCTCAAGTATGATCTCCTCTGAAAGGACAGCATTATAGGTTGCCCAGGAGTATAGGATACTATTGGGTCCGACAGGATCCGTGTCTTCTTCGATGCGGGCGGCCAACACCTTGCCTGGACCGGTCAGGTTGAAGTTGGCTGCAAACTTGCCGCTGAGGACACCGTCGAGGTAGAGGCGTGTTTCCTGATTCTCCGAGTCGTTTACCACGGCCACATGGACGTCTTTTTCAAAGACGGAAGCGACCGATGCATCGCCGACAGGTTCGAAAACATGGTCCGCAACACCGAAGACCGTCACTCCGAAAATTCCCTGTTCGTTCCATTGGTCCAATTTGATGGCCGCAGCGTCATTGCCGGCAATGGCGGTGGAGGCTCCGCCTTTGCTGGCATTCAAGTAAAACACGTAGGTGGCGTCACCGGAAAGTGTCCCAAAGTTGACCGCGGTAGGAGAGGCAGATGCAAAAGTGGAGGATGCGATGACGGTGTTGGGATCTTCTGGCTCTGCCGGGGTGGTGGGTTCAGCGTTGGCTGCCAGATCACTGATTTCATCAGCGGACAGGGCTTCGTCATAAGTGGCCCACGAGTAGAGGATGCTGCCTCCCGCCATGGCGTCCCCGTCCGTGGCGAGCCGTGCCGCCATGAGTTTGACTTCTCCGAAAAGTTCGAAATTGCCGGCGTAATATCCTGAGAGTTGTCCGTTCACATAAAGTCGAACTTCCTCATTCGTCCAATCATTGACAATCGCCACGTGCACGTCTTCCTCAAAAACAGAATCCGGTTCACCGCTTCCATCCGGTTCAAAGACATTGTCAACAACGCCAAATTCCGTCACACCGAAGGATCCCGTTTCATTCCACTGTTCGAGCTTGATTCCGACAGCGTCGTTACCCGCTATGGCGGTGGAGGCACCGCCCTTGACGGCATTGAAGAAAAAGACATAGGTGGCGTCATCCGACAAATCGCCGAAATCGGCCAGTGCAGGAGCAGTCAATGCCTCGTTCGAAAAGGCAACAGGATCGGCTGCGCGCATTGCCAAGGGGAGTAGGAGACTGCAGATCAGCATATGCAGGTATCCTTTGTATGAGGGTGGTAGTTTTCTTATGTTATTCATTAATCTTCCTTTATTCTAAGTTCGGTAGCCTATTGGCTGATTTATGTTTCCTTCATTTTGCAAAAGAAGCAATGGTCATTTGATTTGGGATCACGAAGGAACGCAGAAAAAGAAGTGGGTTTCAAGCAACGGCACCCCGTATCAAAATACAACGATGCTTCCTATCTACACAAAGCTGTGTGCATTTGTGGGTAAGAAACAAAGATACGAATTAAAGTCGGTCTTTGATGGCTGCCAGGCTTTTTTCGGCGGCGGTGTAGGTGATTTCGGCGACGAGGTTCATGGCGCTGTCGCGAAACTCCTTTTTGATCTTTAATTGCACACTGCCTGAGGTGTGACCCGGAACCTTTTCCAAAAGGTTCATATTTCCTACCTGCAACAATACTTTCCCGCCACCAAACCAACCTTTCTTGAAACGTATGTCCAAAATTTCCGAAAGGGGGATCACGACGCGTTTCACATCGGATTTGACCAGGCCAATAAATCCGTCCTTGGTCTGAAATTCCAATCTCAATTCCTGATCCACCAAGGAGAGGATACCGTTGGATTCGGTTAGTTCACCCGGGATGTCGAATGGTATGGAATATGGATTCATGATGGCCCCTGGGTTATATAAATTATAGGTCGTTAGGAGTAAGACCAGTGTGTTTGGCTATTCTTGACAACATTTTTGGCCCAATCTCTGTTCCATCATGAAACGCAAACACGTAATCTTCCCAACCTTCGCGGGAAAGGGTTTTATGAGAACCAGATTTTTCCCTTTTGATGGACCAACCTATTTTGAGTAGCGCTTTCAGGACGATCCTGGATTTTTTTGAGGGCCATTGGCTCATCTCAAGCTTGAATTGAAAAAATGGATTCAAGCTCTGGAACGCATTCACCATGATCCAAACGATCTGCTATGATGCGTAGAGCCAATGCTTCTGCTCTTGAGACTGCAGACGCTCTTGTATCACCGTAACTCATGACGCCCGGCAATTCTGGAACTTCAGCAATCCAACGGCCATCTGTTTCCATTTCCACTTCTATATTCATCACAACCTATCTTGCATTCGGTGCCGTGTTTGTCGATTCAGAAATATTCATGAATAATTCTCCACCACTGACTCTTGAGTCCTTGGGAACAGAAACGAGAGAGGAATACTACCAATGCTTATAAACCCAATCCCAGAAACTCTTCTGCGTTGTTGTAGCAGATGTTGCGGATCATTGGGCCGACCAGGTTGTCGTCTTTGGGGATTTCACCGTTTTCCATGTCTGTGCCAATGAGGTTGCAGAGGACGCGACGGAAGTATTCGTGTCGCGGATAGGACATGAAAGAACGGGAATCGGTAACCATACCCACAAAACGGGACAGAAGCCCCAGATTGGACAAGGCGTTCATCTGCCATTCCATGGCTTCCTTTTGATCCAGGAACCACCAGCCTGATCCCAGTTGGATCTTACCGGGGATGGTGCCGTCCTGAAAGTTGCCGATCATGGTGGCGAACAGGTAATTGTCGGCTGGGTTCAAGTTATAGAGAATGGTTTTCGGCAGTTTGTTGTGGGTGTCGAGACGATCCAGGAAGGCGGACAGGGTGACACCTTGTGGAAGATCACCGATCGAATCAAATCCGGTGTCCGGTCCCAGAGCTGAGAGGAGTCGGCGGTTGTTGTTGCGCAGCGCTCCGATGTGCATCTGCATGGTCCATCCTTTTTCGGCGTAACGTTCTCCCAGGTGGCCCAGCACAAAAGTTGTGAATTGTTGCTGTGCTTCCGGGCTGGCTCCGCGTCTGGCGCGTGCTTCATCAAATATGGATGACACGGCTTGTTCGCTGCTGAAACTGGCCGGGCATTGTCCCAGGCCGTGGTCGGAAAGTCGGCAGCCTTGTTCGTGGAAGAAGTCCAGTCGATTGTCCAGGGCTTCGATGAATTGGTTGAAGTTTGAGATCGAGATGCCGCTTTGTGCTTCCAGTTTGCCCACCCAGGTGTTGAAAGCTTCCGGGTTGTCGACTCCGAATGATTTGTCCGGACGCCAAGTGGGCACAACGGTGGTTTCGATGCCGGATGCCTTGATCGCCTGGTGATGTTGAAGATCATCGGTTGGATCGTCCGTGGTGCAGACGGTTCGGACATCGAATTTTTTCAGGATACCGTGTGTGGTCAGGTCATCACCGGCAAGTTGCTCCCGGGTTTGATTCCAGATGCGTTCGGCGCTGTCTTCGTTCAACAGTTCGGTGATGCCGAAATAGCGTGCCAATTCCAGATGCGTCCAGTGGTAAAGCGGGTTCCTCAGGGTGTGAGGGACCGTGGCCGCCCAGGCCTTGAATTTTTCGAACGGTTCAGCGTCACCTGTGCAGTATTTTTCAGCCGCACCGTTCGAGCGCATGGCGCGCCATTTGTAATGGTCGCCTTCCAACCAGATCTCAAAGAGGTTGTTGAACTTTCGATTGTTCGCGATGTCTTCGGGTGGCAGGTGGCAATGAAAATCGAATATGGGCGCCGGCTCGGCGAAGGCATGGTAGATGCGTCGCGCGGATTGGTTCTGCAGGATGAAGTCGTCGTGAATAAAGGTGCTGTGACTCATAAAATTGTGATTCGATTTAATTCATGCCAAAAACGGCGGGCAGCCAGTTTGTCAGCGCGGGCACGAAGGTGACAAGCATCAAGGCCACCAAAAGGGCGATAAAAAACGGAATGGCAGCCGGAGCGACCTTGGCAATGCTGGTTTTGCCCACCCCGCAGCCCACAAACAGACAGGTGCCCACCGGCGGCGTGCAGAGTCCGATGCAGAGGTTTGCAATGAGCATGATGCCGAAATGAACAGGCGTCATGCCGAAGTTCTGCACGACCGGCCAGAAGATGGGAGTGAAGATCAACACTGCCGGGGTCATATCCATGAAGGTGCCTACGACCAGGAGCAGGACATTGATCAACAAGAGAATGATGATGGGATTGTCCGAAAGCCCGAGCATGAAAGTGGAAACTTGCTGGGGGATTTCCTCCAGCGTGAGAATCCAGGACATAGCCATCGAAGTGGCGATCAACAGGAAGACCACGGCGGTGGTGATGCCTGTTTGCAACAAGATTTTGGAAATGTCCTTCCAGGCAACCTCGCGATAGACCATTACCGACAGCACAAAGGAATAGGCAACGGCGATGGCTGCCGCTTCCGTGGCGGTGAAGACGCCCTTCATGATGCCGCCCAACACAATGAAAATGAGTAATAGACTGAGAAAGGCCCGGCGAAAGGCGGTCCAGACCGCACTCAGCGGCATTGGCTCCGAAGCTCCATACCCGTTTTTCCTGCAGAGAACGCCTGCGGCGATCATGAGCAGCAGACCGAACACCATCCCGGGCAAAATACCGGCAACAAAAAGAGTGGCAATGGAAACCGCCCCACCCGAAACCAGGGCGTAAACGATCATGATGTTGCTGGGGGGGATCAAGAGTCCGGTGGTGGCGGATGTAATCGTGAGCGCCACACCGAACTCGCGGTTGTATCCTTTACGCTGCATTTCGGGAATAATGAATCCCCCGATCGACGAAACCGCCGCCGTCGCCGAACCGCTGACCGCTCCGAACAACATGCAGGAAAGCACATTCACAAAGGCCAAGCCGCCGGGAAAACGACCGACCAGGGCGGTGGCCAGATCGGTCAATCGACGTGCGATGCCACCTTGCCCCATGAGCAGTCCGCTCAGGATAAAGAAAGGAATGGCGAGCAAAGAGAAACTGTAGACACCGGTCGCCATGCGTTGAGCGATGGTCGCGGCGGCGATATCCATCGTGCCCATGGCCACTGCTGCGGTGGCGAATGTGGATAGACAGATCGCCACTGCCACCGGCACATTCAGCACCAGTAACACGACGAACAGCAGTACCATAATGAAAGCTGGAGAGATCATTCGGATACCTCCCGGGACACTTGGTTCAGCGCGCCCATTTTCTCAACCGCTGTTTCGATCGAAGTCAGGGCAATGACCAATCCACTCAAGGGCAGGGCCATGTAGACATGTCCCATCTTCACCAAAAGGGCGGGGGAAACCTGCTCGGTCAGCAATGTTAACGTCACCAGTTTGGCGCCGCCCAGAAGCAGCACCACCACTGCGAACAAGCAGATAAGTCCCTGCACCAGGATTTCGCTGATCAGGCGAGGGCGGGGTTTGAGTTTGCCGACAAAATAGTCCACGCCCAAATGGTTGTTTCGGATGAAGGCCACACTGGCTCCGATCATGGCAACCCAGATGATCAGGAGAGTGGCCAGTTCATCCGTCCAGGAGCTGGGATCGTTCAGCACGAAACGCGAGAACACCTGCCACAGGACGTCCAGCACCAGTCCCGCCACCAGAAGGATCAGGATCCATTCCAGCAGCTTGACCAGTGATTCTTTGATTTGAACCAAGAGTTTTAACATGACGATCTATTCTTGTTGCAATACGGCTTCCATCCATTTGCCCGCTTCGGTTCCTTTAAAGGAATCGTGGAGTTCCTTGACCGCGTCTTGAAAGGGTTTCTTGTCGGGACGAATGATTTCCACGCCGCCTTCCTTGAGTTTGTACATGGTTTCCTGCGTTTTTTGTTTCCAAAGGTTGCGTTGAAACGTGACGGATTCGTCGGCGGCATCCTGAAGCCATCCGCGTTGCTCTTCAGTCAATCGATCCCAGGTCTCGGTGCCGATCAACACGATGTCGGGCACCATGGTGTGTTCGTCCAGTGAGTAATACTTGCAGACCTCATAGTGACGTGAAGTAAGCAAACTGGGCGGATTATTCTCCGCGCCGTCAACGACTCCCTGATCCAGAGCGGTGTAAAGCTCGCCAAATGCGATCGGAGTGGCCGAACCTCCCATGGCCTCGATCATGCGGATCGAGGTCTGGCTGTTTTGCACGCGGATTTTCAGTCCTTTCAGATCGGCTGGAGATTGAATGGGTTTTTCCTTGGTGTAAAAACTGCGGCTTCCGGCATCATAATAGCAGAGGCCACGCAGTTTCTTGTCCACGCCGAGTTGCATGAGTTGTTTGCCGATGTCCCCGTTCAAAACATTCCAAAAGTGTTCTTCGCTGCGAAACACATAGGGAATTCCGAATACCCCCATGCCCGGAATGAACCCTTCGAGAGGAGAGGTCGAGGTCTTGACCAGATCAATCGCGCCCAGTTGGAGGAGTTCGATGGTCTCACGTTCCGAACCGAGTTGGCTGCCGGGATAAATCTTGAGTTTCATCTGGCCTGCTGAGGTTTCCGTCAGTTGGGCGGCCATATGTTCCATGGCGGCATGAACCGGATGGCTCGTGTCGAGTGTATGGGCCATGCGCAGCACCAAGCCCGACGATTGCTTGCCGCAGCCAACCGTGAAAGACAGCGTCAACAGCGCAAGGAGGGCGGTCAGGTTTTTGAGATGGTTGATTTGAAAAGGACTCATGATTGGATCAGGGCTTGTCTTTCAGATGTTTTACCAGTTCAGGAATTTTCTTGCGAATTTCCTCTACCACCAGATCACATATGATTTCATACTTTGGGATTTCAATCAGCCATGTTATTAAGCGATAACTGGTAACGAATTGTTCGCGATAAGCGATCTGCCGTAAGAAAGGGAAACCGCCTGCCGAAAAATTGTGCCGGTGTTCAGGAACTGGCTCTGATTAAACGTTGATTTTGGAAGATGGCAACGGAAATCGTTGGAACCACGCTGATGCGCTTTTGTTCCATTACGCCCCTTAAATTCGACATTGACGGAAGGCGGTTGGTGATTAGTATCCGTCTTTCATTTTTTGAACTTCGTATTTGAAATTGGAACCTTAGAAATATTATGGCAGTAAAAATCGCAATTAATGGTTTCGGAAGAATCGGACGTCTGGTCTTCCGCGCACTCGCAGAGCAAGGCCTACTGGGCAATGAAGTGGAAGTGGTCGCCGTTGGTGACCTGGTGCCAGCCGACAATCTGGCTTATCTCCTCAAATATGACTCCACTCAGGGTCGTTTCCAGGGAGAAGTCAGCTCCCGCAAATCTTCTGAAGACAAAGAAGATGACGATATTCTCGTTGTAAACGGCAAAGACATCCACGTGGTCAGCGCACGTCAGCCTTCCGGGCTTCCCTGGAAAGATATGGGCGTTGACCTGGTCATCGAGTCCACCGGTTTGTTCACCAGCGCCGATGCCGCTCAAGGCCATATCGAAGCAGGCGCCAAGAAAGTGATTATCTCTGCTCCTGCAAAGGGTGACGGCATTGCCACGCTCGTGATGGGTGTGAACCATGAGTCTTACGATCCCGCCAATCACCACATCATCTCCAATGCCTCCTGCACCACCAACTGCCTGGCTCCGCTGGTCTACGTGTTGCTGAAGGAAGGTTTCGGTATCGACGAGGGTCTGATGACCACTGTTCATGCCTACACCGCCACCCAAAAAGTGGTGGACGGCCCCAGCCGCAAGGATTGGAAGGGTGGACGTTCCGCAGCGATCAACATCATTCCTTCCGGAACAGGCGCTGCCAAGGCTGTCGGTCTGGTCTTGCCTGAAGTGAAGGGCAAGTTGACCGGTATGGCTTTCCGCGTGCCAACTCCGACCGCTTCCTGCGTGGACTTGACCGTTCGCACGACCAAGGAAACCAGCTACGCTGAAATTTCCGCCGCCATGAAGAAGGCCAGCGAAACCTACCTGAAGGGCATTTTGGAATGGACCGAGGACGAAGTGGTCAGCACCGACTTCATTCACTGCTCCTCCTCCTCCATTTTCGACGCCGGTTCCGGTATCGAGTTGAACAGCCGCTTCTTCAAGTTGGTGAGCTGGTATGACAACGAATGGGGTTACAGCAACCGTGTGGGTGACCTGCTGAAGCACATTCTCAGCAAGGGACTGTAAGGTTTCGGTCTCATTAACGCATGATTTCAAAAGGGCGATCTACGGGTCGCCCTTTTTTCTTGAATGACACTGTCGAACGGTCAACCCGATCTCGCAGCCGAATCACTTGCCTTGCGCGAGGCCTGGATGCGGCATGAGGATGCTTTCCTGAAAGATTATCTTGTCTCCAGTGTCGAAGATCCGCGCATTCATTTCCCCAGCATTTTGTCACGAGGATTGCTCGTGGATTATCTGCGGCCGGAGTGTCATCGGGAACTGATTTTGGCCGAATACCAGTTTGGTATTTGCATGAGTTACTTGCTCAGAACCCTGCAACGCCGACCTTCATTTCGGACGCGTTCCTTGTTACTTGAGGCTTTGGAGAAGGGGGAGAGTTCGTTTCAATCGATTCCCATTCCAGTCTATTTCAGTAAAACCTGGCGGCAGTTGAGGGAAGACCCGGGTCAGGCTTTGAACTATATCGATCAGGCGCTTCAATCATCGGAATCAGTGGGGCCCGCGGAATTGGCACCATTGGCTCTGGCTTGTTTCCAAAATCGGTGGTGTGAGGTGTTTTCCAAGTGGAAGGCAGCTCCGATTTCCGTCATGGAAGCGGCCTGTGGTTCCGCCAATGATTACCGTTTTATGGATGCCTTTGGAATGTCTTCGATCATGACATACCATGGTTTTGATATCTGTCCCAAAAATATTGCCAATGCCCGTCAACAGTTTCCCGATGTCCGGTTTGAGGTCGGGAATGTGTTTGAGATTCCGGCGGAAACCGGATCGGTGGATTACTTTTTTGTGCATGATCTGTTTGAACATCTTTCGATTCAGGGCATGCACCAGGGATTGCGGGAAGTGTGCCGGGTGACGCGAGGCATGGCGTGTCTGTGCTTCTTCAATATGGCGGATAGGGCGGATCATGTGGTGCAACCGAAGGACGGGTATCATTGGAATCGATTGAGTCTTGAGCGTGTGTTGAAGTTTCTCGAACCACTTTGCCGGGAGGTGCAGGTGATCCATACAGGACGATTTCTTCAGCATGCTTTTGGGTGTGGGGACTATCACAATCCTGGGTCTTACACCCTGGTGCTGAATTTTGACTCGAATTAAAAACGTGCATTTTTTTGAATTCAGTGTCTAAGTTTCCAATGACACCCAACATGTTTGCCTGACGGGGCATACAAACAAAAGGATATCGTCGATGGAAATGATAATAAATATCGTGATCGGACTTTGCACCATGGGCTTTTTCAGTTGGTTGGGCTGGAGGATTGCCCGCGCCTCGCTCAAACGGTCTGACGAACCTGCGGCATTAGTGCTGAAATGGATTGTGTCGGCTGTACTAATTGGCGGTTGGTGTTATGGAGTTTCCAAGTTTTTGGCGAGTGGGTTCATTGTTTTCATGGTGCCGATCACTGCCGTGATTTTTTTAATCCTGGGCATCATGTGGGCTCCCACGATAGGTAAAACCCTGTTTGCCCCATTAACCAACACCTTCGACGGAGGAAATGTGGAGCCGGATCCCACGCCGTTCTATGCCATGGCGGAGGCCAAGAAAAAGCGGGGACGTTATGATGAGGCCATTGCAGATATACGGGTTCAAATGGCTGATTTTCCTTTCGACATGCAGGGGCATATACTGCTTGCGGAAATTCTGGCCGAACACAAGGGTGAAGTGGAGGAAGCTGTTGAGCTCCTTGAGTATTTCGTTGGTGAATGTGAACCCGGTGTGGTCAACGGATCATTTGTTCTGAACCGCCTGGCGGATTTCCATTTGAAATATCGGAATGACCCCGCCAAGGCCAGGCAATGTCTGCAGCGGGTTCAGTATGAATTTCCAGGCACCGAGCAAGCCGACAAAGCTGCTCAGCGAATCGCGCATTTGCAGGACGATGACTTTTTGACCAAGCGCAAAGAACCCAAAAAGTTTGAGGTTAAGAAACACAATCTCAAGCTGGGCTTGGCCAAAGACTCCAGTGCTGTGCAGGCGCCGAAGGAAAACCTGGAAGCCAAAGCTCATCAAATGGTCGAGCACCTGACCAAGCATCCGCAGGATAGTGATGTGCGCGAACAGCTCGCCTGGTTATATGCGGAGCATTATGGGAAGATCGATTGGGCGATCGATCAACTGAGGCAACTGACACAGATGCCCCATCAATCACAGGCGAAATTGGCGCGTTGGTATAATCAAATCGCCGATGTGTACTGTCGTTTCACCGGTAGTCCCGAAGCCGCTAAGCTGGCTTTAGAGGAGTATATTGAGCGGTTTCCCGAGAACGGACATGCCTTGCGCATGCAAGAGCGATTGAAGCGATTGAAGCTGGAGGCCCGTACATCAAAAAAGGCCCGCTCCATGGAGGCGGGCCCTTCGATTGGAAATTCCGGAATGGAGTAAAGAAGCTTATCGTAACTGCAGAGCGATTTGCGTTTTCATTTCGCTCGCCAGATCCACATCGGGCCTGCCCCACTTGGTGCGTGCCTGTACTTCCAGCTGGGTGATGGTCGGGCTCTCTTCCTGCACTCTTACCCAGACTGTTTTGTTGTCCACACGAGCGGTCAACGAGTGATTGATGCGGTTTTCGCTGACGACCGTGCCGTTGAAGCGCATGACTTCGATGGCTGCTTCATAGATTTGATCCATAGGACGTTCATAACGCCCCACAACGGTGTCTTTCAGAAAAGGCATGCCCGTCCGTTTATTTCCGTCGGCGGTGGAGTAGCATCCGCTTGTGCCCGACAGCATGATTGCCAGGAGTGCGCAAGATAAGAAAAACTTGAAATTCATCCTCCGTATGCAAGCAAAAAGTCCCGTAACGTCAAGCAAGAAGATGGGTTTTTGATGGTGCGAGCTTGCTTTTCGATGTTTTTTTTGAAAGGGTCTACCGCCATACCATGAAGAACATTTCTCCATTTTTTATGTCCGCTATGCTGCGTTTTGCCGTCGTTTTGGCCTTGTTCATTGCTTCGCTCGGAATGGGGCAGGCGACTTACGCCGCCAGTCAGCAACCGAATGTCGTGGTCATTTTTATGGATGACATGGGATATGGCGATATTGGCCCGTTTGGGGCAAAAGGTTACAAAACGCCGCATCTCGACCAGATGGCGAGAGAAGGACGGATGTTTACCGATTTCTACGTTACCCAGGCCGTGTGTTCGGCCAGTCGGGCGGGGTTGCTGACCGGCTGTTACAATGTGCGAGTAGGTATTCTTGGGGCCCTCGGGCCAGGCGCGAAGCATGGGATCAATCACAAGGAGATGACTCTTGCGGAAGTTTGCAAGCAAAAAGGTTACGCGACAGCTATTTACGGGAAGTGGCACCTGGGGCATCACGAGAAGTTTTTGCCCATGCAGCATGGGTTTGATGACTATTTTGGTCTTCCATACTCCAATGACATGTGGCCGTATCACCCGGGTGTGCGTCATTTGTCGATGGAAGAACGTATCAAGCGCTGGCCTCATCTTCCGTTGATCGACAAGAACGAAGTGATCAATCCGGAGGTTTCTCCCAAAGATCAGGAACAGTTGACCACTCAATACACCGAACGCGCGGTGGCTTTCATCGAGAAGAACAAGGATCGCCCATTTTTTCTCTACGTGCCGCATTCCATGGTGCATGTGCCTCTTTACGTGTCCGATAAGTTCAAGGGCAAGAGCGGTGTGGGATTGTTCGGGGACGTGATGATGGAAGTGGATTGGTCCGTGGGGCAGATCCTGGGAACCTTGCGCAAGCATCAGCTCGAACAAAACACCCTGGTATTGTTCACATCGGATAATGGTCCATGGCTGAGCTATGGTGATCATGCCGGAACCGCGGGGCCTTTGCGTGAGGGCAAAGGCACCATGTTCGACGGCGGTTGTCGCGAATCCACCATCGCCTGGTGGCCTGGAACCATTCCTGCCGGAACGCTTTGTAAAGAACCAGCCATGACCATTGATGTGTTGCCTACGGTTGCCAATTTGATAGGGGCCAAGTTGCCGGATCAAAAGATTGACGGCAAAGACATCACTCCCTTGTTAAAGGGGATTTCCGGAGCGAAGAGCCCGCATGAGGCCTACTTCATGTATTATGGACGTGAGTTGCAGGCCATGCGCATGGGGAAATGGAAACTTCATTTTCCTCACGGGTATCGGACCATGGCTGGGAATCCCGGTGGAACGGACGGGATTCCGACCAATTACCAACAGGCCCGAATTGGTTTGTCACTGTTCGATTTGTCTCAAGATATCGGCGAAACAACCGATGTTAAGGATCAGCATCCGGATGTTGTGGCGCGGATGCAGGCATTGGCGCATGCCATGCGGTTGGATCTGGGCGATTCATTAACCAAAACTGACGGGACCGGAGCCAGGTCGCCCGGAAGGTTGTGAATCCAACGATCCATCTATGTACGAATGAGTTTGTTCATGCTCTGACCATGGCGGGTTGTTGTGGGGCAGGCTTAATCTTGACCCTTGAGGCCATTCATGGTTCCCTCGCGGGAGCGTTGGAGCTTGGCTGTTGCGGATAACCAGCCATTTCCCCCAGGTGAAACTTAAAACCGCACATGAACGATCCAATTGAACAATTGGGGGACTTTCAGAATCGTCTCCTTGAAATGGTCCGCTCAGAGCATGCCCGTTGCGGAGCTGTGACGTCGGATCATTGCCTGCTTCGTGATGATGTGTTCAACGATTTGTCGCTTGAGCTGAATGCTCTTCAGTGCAAGGCCAATCCCCAATATGCCGCTTGGCTGGAAAAATCGAATCAGCGGCTTCCCATGATGTTCCATTGGAAAAAGATTCCCGGTATTTCCACGCAAGCTTTCAAGGCGGTGGATTGGACCTGTCTTCCGGAGTCAGATCGGACCCGCGTGTTTTATTCCAGCGGCACCACGGGGGGTGAGACCAGCAAGCATTGGCATAGTGATGTTTCTTTGAAACTTTACGAGGAGCTTCTTCTTCTCTGGTTTCGCGAGCATCCTCCATGGGACATGAAGGATTTTATGGTGAAGGAATGCCTTTTTCTCACCCCGGAACCCTCCAAAGTCACACATTCATCGCTGGTTCACATGTTCTCGACCATTGCAAATGATCTTCCCGAAGGAGTCCTTCATCAATTCGTCGGTCAATTGTCGGACGATGGAAACTGGCAACTGCCGATGGAGAAACTGATTGAGTCACTCGCTGAACTGAGCCATCCGGTGTGTTTGTTTGGGACGGCGTTCCTATATGTGCACTTGCTGGACTATCTTGAGGAATCAGGCCGCCAACTCTCTTTGCCCAAGGGGTCGATGGTACTTGAGACCGGAGGTTACAAGGGGAAATCCAGGGAGATACCCAAGGAACAACTTTACAAGCAACTGGCCGCCAAACTCGGGGTTGAGAAGAGACATTTCATTTGTGAATACGGTATGAGCGAGTTGTCGTCGCAAGCATACGACGCCCAGATTGAGCAGAGTGAATTGTCCACATTTGGAACGACGCCCCGTCGATTTCAATTCCCACCCTGGGCTCGTTGTCGGGTGATCTCGCCCGAGACCGGATTGGAAGTTGGGTATGGCGAAACCGGTATGATCCATGTCATCGATCTGGCCAATATCTGGTCCTGTCTGAGTGTGCTGACCGAGGATGTTGCCATCCACCACAAGAAAGGTTTTGAAGTGATCGGACGTTCCACCGATGCCGGACCTCGCGGTTGCTCGTTGATGTCGGATGATTTTTCCTGACGGTTTTCCGGTGCATATTCCAATTTAGGTGTAGATGCTTTTTGTAACGACTCATGGACATTCCCAATTATTTCCTCGCTGATTTGAAGTCGGATGAACCGTTGAATCCGGCGATGTTGACTGATGCCTGCCTGACCTTGAAACGCAACCGCCGTAAGTATCTGGAAGAGCGCACTACTGCCAGCCTGATTCGGACGATTGCCAATGTTGCCGAGCATTGGACTTATGAGAATTATCCCATACGGCAATACACCTTCGAGCACGGCCCCAAAGCCACAGGAATTCCGAGTGCCACGCTCATCAAGGGAATGCTTGATTTCATGGAAGGGGTGACCGAGGAAAAACTACAGGCTTTGGTGGAACAGGATCTTGGACACCTGCGTCGGTTGGATGAGCCATGCGCGAATGAATCCGATCCCAACGGGCAACGCATGAGCATGGCGGTTGGTCCGGAGTTGATCTTGCACATATCCGGTGGTGTGCTGCCGAATGGTGTCTTCACCCATATGATTCTAGGTCTGCTCACCAAATCGGCCCAGTTGGTCAAGTGTACGTCGGGTGCTTCGTTTCTTCCGAGAATGTTTGCCCATTCGATCTATGATACCGATCCCAAGTTGGGGGCGTGTCTTGAGGTTGCCGAGTGGCCGGGTGGCGATGATGAGTTGGAACAGGCGGTGTTTGAAGAAACGGAATTGGTGACGGTGATGGGATCCGACAAGACCATTGCAGCTGTTCAGAAACGTCTGCCACAGGAGGTTCGCCTATTGAGTTTTGGTCACAAAGTAAGTGTGGGGTATATCGCCAAGAGCGCTTTGCAGGGTTTTGGGATTCGTCCATTGTTGAACAAGGCGGTGGATGACATAGTGGCTTGGAACCAACTGGGCTGTCTGTCGCCGCATGTCATCTACGTGGAAGACAATCCCGAACTGCCCCCGATTCAATTTGCCGAAAAGCTGGCCGAATACTTGAAAGATCGCGAAGTCGAAGAACCACGGGGGCCACTTGATCCGCAACAGGCAGCGCAGATTGCATCTCGACGTTCGTTTTATGACATTCGATCCGCACACCTCCCCGGAACCGTTACCTGGAAAAGTGAAGGTTCGACCGACTGGACGGTTGTGTTTGAAGAGGACCCCTTGTTCCAATTGTCCTGCTTGAATCGATTCATTTATGTGAAACGAGTGGAAACTTTGCGCGAAGCGATTGGGGGACTTGAGAAAGTGCATGGAAAAGTATCCACCATCGGCTTGGCTGCATCTCCAACCGAGGGGCCGGAATTGGTCAAGACCTTTGCTCGTTGGGGCGTGACACGTGTGTGTTCGATGGGTTCCATGCAGAAACCGCCTTTGATGTGGCGTCATGACGGACGTCCTGCTTTGGGAGATTTGGTGACTTGGGTGGATTGGGAAATTTAATGTGTGAATCACTTATATGGAACTGAGAAAGACATTTCAATTCGAGGCGGCGCATTTGTTGCCCGGTTTGCCGGAGGAACACAAATGCCGGCGATTACACGGCCACAGCTTCCAGGTGGAAGTGGTCATCGAAGGACCGGTGGATCCGGAATTCGGGTGGGTGATGGATTACGCCGACATTTCCAAAGCCTTTCGTCCTCTACGGGAACAGCTCGATCATTATTACCTGAACGAAATCGAAGGATTGGAGAACCCGACGAGTGAAAATGTGGCCATCTGGATTTGGGAACGACTCAAACCCGAGTTGCCAATGCTGAAGGCCATCGAAGTTGCCGAGACCTGTACCGCTCGGTGTGTGTATGAAGGATGAGGGTTTTTGCACACCAGCAAAGAAGGAGAATGAAGGTGGTGCTTGAGTCGTTTCGATCTTCAAGGCTTGGAATTGAGATTCCACATTGCGTTCCTTGAATAAGAAGGTAGGTTCGACATTATCCCTATGAAGAGTCCAGTAGCCATCGCGCTTATCATTGTCGGCGGAATTCTGATCCTTGGTCCGGCCATCAGTGATCATTTGGCCAGGAATCAAGTGGTCAAGATCATGACGTCAACGGATATGACTTCGGTCAACTTAAAACCAGCCCCCATGAGCCCCTTTTATCGTGGTGGCTGCATTGTGGTGGGATTTGGCATGGTTCTTGTTGCTATTTCGAGATCAAGAGATGCCAGGTGATGTTGGATCGGTTTCAGACCAAGTCCACAAAATTTTTCAGCAGTTGCAGTCCAACAGACTGACTTTTTTCCGGGTGGAACTGGGTGGCAAACACCCGGTCTTTCCACACCGCTGAGGCAAAGGTTACATCGTAATCCGTTTCCCCCGCAATGATGGACGCATCTTCCGGTTTGGGATGGTAGCTGTGCACAAAGTAGAAATGGCTGTTGTCGGGTATGCCTTTGAAAATAGGGCAATCGTCATGGGTGTATTTCACCTGATTCCAACCGATTTGGGGGACCTTGAGGCCGGGTTTGTCCGGAAACCTTACAACGGAGCCCTTGAACAATCCAAAACCAGATGATGTGCTCTGAAATTCTTCGCTTCTTTCGAACAGAATTTGATAGCCGACACAAATTCCAAGAAACCAGGCGCCTTCCTCGATGCACTTGTGGGTGGCCTCCATCAAGGATTGACCCTGCAATGCCTGAGAGCAGTCATCAAACGCTCCCACTCCAGGCAGCACAATCCCGGGGCATCCCTCCAATTCCGAAGGTTCCCTGACAAGGCGGACGTCCACTCCCAAATGCAGCAACGCTTTGTGGACACTTCTAAGATTCCCCGCACCATAATCGATCAACGCAATCACGAGCGGACTTTAGTCCCTACTTTATCCATTAGAAAGCTCAAAGACTCATGAAACCACGAGAGCCCTAAAACCTCGGTCGTCGTGATCCTCGGCGACCTTGTCCGGGACCACGGTTGGGAGGTCCTTGACGTGGTCCCCGTGGTGGCCCGATTCCCGGTCCCCGGCGTTGGAAGCTTGGGTCGGGCTCGCCGCGAAAGAAGCGTGGGATGAAGGGATAATCTTCCGTCAAAACGTAGTAATAGGTGCCTTGAGGATACTCGGGCGTTACGCCCGTTCTTCCACCGCATTCATCCAGATCTCCCGAATGCGGGACATATTGATAGTCTGCTGTGAAAGTTCCGTCAGGTTTTCCTCCCGGCCCTCCGGATCTTGGTGCGGGTTTGAGTTGGTAGGAAGACTTCATCTTGGTCAGTGTGCTCTTGGGATCATCTGGATCCTGGTAGGCATAGGGACCGTATATGGGAAAACCATCCGCTGCCCACCCAAGCAGGTGCATGCCCGGTTTGCCCATTGAAAGCGTTTTCCAGAGACCGGTGGGTAGTCCGTGGTAGTGGTAGGCTCCATTGGGTTGGACATGTGCATGGTTCGAATCGAGCCCCAGGTTGACCTTTCCGCTGAGTGCTTCGTAGTTCCAATCTCCAGAACGATCCCCACGCCAGTATTCAGCCGTGCCCGGATCGAACAGCACTCCGTTGATCGCGATACCCCAGGGTTGACGGACGAGTTCGATTGGATTGGTGGCTTTTTGCGGAGCCAGCGGCACGCGATAGGTGTAGTTTTGCGCGCGGATGCTGTTCGGATTCCTACGGTTTGGAAATTGTCCGACTCCATGATTCGGAATGCCGTTACTGCGGATGATCCGGTGGGTGGTGGTGGTTTCGATTTGAACCCTGCCCGGCACGGGCGGGTGTTGGTTGGCGGCGACATGGGATGCCCCTGCAGGGTGACCGTCATGGGCTAAGGTTGTGATGGAACCATGTATGGCAGCCGTCCAGCTCAATAGAGTTGCGGTAGTAATTTGTATGGAATGAATACTTGTTCGCATGACGGAATCCTCTATCTCATTTCGAAGTTGGGCCGACTGGTTGCGTGAATGAAATCAGCCTCGTTGATTACGGTAGACGTTTTGTTGACTCCTGTTGGTTACACGGATCTTGGATTGTCAGAGTTTTTTCTCAGTTTTGGTTTTTATTTGTTAATAGAAAGCAGGCTTGTTTTTCCCGGCGAGTGCTTGCATGGTAGCGACATGAAATTTCCCGTAAATACTTCCATACTATCGATGGCTACAGCGCTGATGGCTGGGGCGTTTTGCTTTTCCGGCGCTTTGCATGCCGATCACCACAAAACCGGTGACAAACCGATCAAGGCCTTGTTGGTGACCGGTGGTTGTTGCCATAACTACACAGTCCAGTCTCAGGCTCTACAGGACGGTTTGAAGCCGTATGCCAATATTGAATGGACGGTGATTCACGAAGGGGGTAACGGCACCCGGGGGCAGATAGACCTTTATAAGGATGCTGATTGGGCCAAAAAATTTGATGTGGTGGTGCACAACGAGTGTTTCGCGGATACCAGGGACGAAGGATATGTCAAAAGCATTACTGAAGCGCACAAGTCAGGCGTGCCTGCCGTGGTGATTCATTGCGCGATGCATACTTATCGTTCCGCTCCATTCGATGATTGGCGCCAATTTCTGGGAGTGACAAGCCGCCGTCATGATCATCAGGACGAATACCCCGTTCAAGTGGTGGCTCCGAATCATCCGATCATGAAGGGATTCCCGGAAGATTGGACCTCTCCCAAGGACGAGCTTTATATCATCGAAAAGCTTTGGCCCAGCGCTCAGGCCTTGACGATCAGTATCAGCGAACGCGACGGCAAGGCGCATCCGGTCATGTGGGTGAATGATTTTGACGGAACCCGTATTTTTGGCACGACATACGGGCACAATGACACCACCTTCCGTGACAAAGCATTTCTGTTGGCCGTGGGCCGTGGTTTGTTGTGGGCTTGCGACCGTTTGGAAGATTGACCTGTTTCGTCAACATTCCACCGGTTTTCCGGGGTCAGTGATGACGACCTTGATCTTTGGGTGTTTGGTTTTGATTTGATCGGCGAACCAGGCTTTTGATTCTGGTTCGCCGTGGCCGAGGACCACTACTTTTGGATCGACTGAGCCGACAAATTCCAGGAGTTCATCGCGGTTGGCGTGAGCTGTCAGGTCGTATTCCTCCATGCGGCATCGTCGCGTCATTTCGCCTCCCGAAGCACTGAACAGGAAGGGCTTGCCCGGTTCGGCGGCCCGGAGTCTGCCTGCCGGTGTGGATGGATCGGCGTAACCGACAAAGAAAATGGCGTGCTGTTCTTCGCCCGCGAGTCTCTGGGCGAGTTCATGGGCGGCCGTGTTTTCGTTCATCATCCCAGCGGTCATGACAAACAAGCGTCCCCCTTTGAGCCTGATTTTTTCCAGTTGTTTGTAGTCCAGCACGGTCAGGTTGAGGGCTTCGTGTAGCTGGAGGTTGGTGTGATTCCGGTGGGCACGATGGGATTCGAGGTCATAGATTTCGGTAAAAACACGGCCCATGCCGCCGATGAAAATGGGTTGTGGTTTCAGTTTGCCCTCGCGTGTCATCAGGGCCAGATGAGCCAGGATTTCCTGGGTGCGGCCCAATGCGAAAGTGGGGATCAGGACGCATCCTTTCTTCTCAAGAACATCCATGATGTCCTTGGTCAATCGCTCGATTTCGGTTGCTCGGGTCTGTCCTTCCGGGACTTGCCGATCTCCGCGTGTTGTTTCCAGAATCAAAACATCCGCCGAGACATCTTCAAATCGTGCGCCTTTCAGGATGGTTTGATCCTGAAAACAGACATCGCCCGAGTAGAATAATGTTTCGTGATCCGAGCGAAGCATGATGCCGGCTGATCCCAGAGCATGGCCTGCGTCAAAGAATTCCAGGGTGGGGGATTGTTTGTTTCGCCGCTTTTTGCTTGGGGCTGCCCATTCAACTTCCCTGTTATAACGATAACCTTGAAAAATATGAGCGATTTCATCCAGTTCGTGGTGCGTGAACAAAGGGTATTCTTTGACGCCCAATTCTTCTTTCTGGCGCTTCATGACGTTGACCGAGTTATGAAGCACTCGTTCTATCAGGAAGTAGCTCAGCTCAGTCATCAGGACATGAGCCATGGGGAAATATCTCAATGCCACCGGAAGTGATCCGACGTGGTCATGGTGGCAATGGGTAAGTGCTATAGCGTCAACGTGCAGGTCTTTGACCTTGTCGAACATCGGCATGCTCTCCCGGCCCACCAATTTGGGGTTGATGCCGGCATCGAGCAGGATGCGAAATCCCTCCATTTCCACCATCCATCCGCTGGCGCCGATGCCCGCCGATGGATTCAGATCCGTAATGTGCATGCGGGCAGTCTAGAGATCGACAGCTCGAATGCCAATGCTATCTGAGGCTTTTTGAAGTAGGGGGGGGCTGGGGAGTCAGCGCTGCCTAGCGCGCAGCTTCCGCCACGGGCTGCTTTTTGGTGGCAACAGGTTGGACATCAGGAACGTGAGGTCCGGTTGCTTGAGCAAATTTTACCTTTGAACGCAACATCAGTGTACCCAGCAAGAGATCGGCCAGGGGGCAAACGACGTTGAAGTTTCTGTGCATGTAGCGATGGTGCAACAGGTGGTGGCCATTGAGGCGGAAAAAGAATCCGGACCGCTCAACGATGCGTTCCTTTGGCAAATGCATGCACCAGTGAAGATATTCGTAAGTGGCGTAGTAAAGTGCAATGGCAATGGTGACTCCAATATACATGGGCCAGAAATTGGTCGCCCAAGCCAGGAGTGCCCATGGTGAGGAAGATAATGCAATCAGGACCGGACCATTCCACCAAGCCATGGGAATCAGGTATGCAATGTCGTTGCGGCCTTCCAGATGGTAGGAGTGATCCGCTTTGAAGAGGCGGTGATGAACACAGTGGTGTGCCTTATAAGGGTATTGAAAAAATGAGATAGGCTTATGCATCACGTAACGGTGCAAGGTCCATTCCGCGAAGGAAGCATAACAAACACCAACCAGTACAAAACCCAAAACGGCGAATATAAACGATAAATCCATGACTTAATACAAATCAGCCACACAGTGGCGGTTTTCCCAATGGCATGCCAAAGGAGTGGCTAGTGAAAGTGAAAAGAACCCATGGAGCAAGCACTATTTGCATTATTTTCTTTACATTTTAAGAACGAAAAAGGGGCAAAATCCGGTCAAAAGCTTAAGTGATTCTAATGATTAGGTCCTCAGTCCCTGTGGTGAATGATCCTGGCATTAAAACAATGGGTTGTGTTGGTTCTCCTGATCGACTGTGGTCATGGGGCCATGACCCGGGCAAATCAGAGTGGATCCGGGCTGAGCAAGGATTACTTTCCTGACTTTTTCCTTGGCCAGTGCAAAATGTTGAGGCGCTCCTCCCATGGATCCCGCAAAAATGGCATCTCCAACGATGGCTGCTTGCGGGTGCTGCCCCGCTAAACCGGACACAATGTAGGTCACTCCATCTGCCGCATGGCCGGGAGTCCATCTCGCCTCGATGCTTAATGAACCGAGAGAAAAGGATTGTCCATCGCTCACCTGACAGTTTTTGGGAACCCCTTGTCCCTGAGCCCAAAGTTGCATATCCGGGTGGTCGGTGCGCAGTGGAGTCATGGCGGCGACGTGGTCGTGGTGTTGGTGGGTGATGAAAAGGTGCTTCAGGTTGAGGGAATATTCTTTCAGGAGAGCGTTGATGGGGGCGGTTACCCATCCGGTGTCGAACAAGGCGGCTTCTCCGGTATTCAGGTCCCAAACCAGAAACGCATTCACCTGCATGCCACCGTCGTCGGTTGAAATCTGGCGCAGTTGGGGAATGGATTCCAGAGAAACTGGATCAGGGATCCATCCACCGAGCACGTCCTGGAATTTTTCCGGGTTCAGTTCAAGCAGGTCACATACGGCTTCCCAGGCCGGCTGGCCGTCCACGATTGCATCGGATTCAAATTGGTCCAGAGCTCCTTGTGAGAGCCCGCTTTTCTGGAGAACCGTTTCTACAGGCACATTGAGTCCCATTCTTGACTTTCTGACGATATCTCCTGCGTGATCTTCCAATCCTGACATGGATTCATGATAAAACGTCTTGAATGTCCTTGTCCAGTTTGACGCGGCGAAAGAAAAAGATACATTCTCATGCGCAACTTGGCAGCGTGCCTGCCGTTATTAGTTTTGGAAAATGAAATCAGGAACATCAATTTGGTTGGGAATGGGAATGTTGCTCTGCTGCCTTTTGCTGGGTTGCGGAAAGATTGTCGCTCCGGTGGATACATATGGATTCAAACAGGCATTTGAGGAACAGAGCGAACAGCAAGCCGGATCACAGTCGATCGGGGAGGAGTCGGTCAAGCTGGCTGAGGGTGTATTGGACGCCGTCCGTTCCAACGACCTGACGGCCGCTCAAGCCCAACTTGAGACCCTAAGGAAACAAACTGATTTATCCCCCCGTCAACGTTTGGAAACCAAGGCTCTCCACACCGCTGTTGAGGCCTACCTTTCCCAGTCGGGAGACAAGGTTCCGGAGCAGAACGCCGTTTCTTCGTCCTCCCCTTCGGCCACCCGATCCAGTTAGCTTCGGTCGGTTGGGCGTTTTTGGATGAGAACTTTAAAGGCCCTCCCAAAGTGTTCCGGATGCATCAGGGTTTGAAATTGCCGGATCTGATCCGGGGATGGATTGAGTCCCTGAGCCAGAGCCTGCTCCAGGCATCCATGCATGAATTTTTCCTGGGAGATCAGTGATACCGTCTCCAACCCTTCGTCTTCGCCAATCTGTCGCAGACTGGGAAAATCAACATGAGCGGTGAGATCTTTTCTTCCCACGTCTGTCAGGACGTCATCACCCAATTTGTGCCGGTCATATGTTCTCAGTGTTCCTTGCGTGCGATGGGCTGAGAATTTATCCAAATCGGTGAATCCGTAATCCAGTGTCACCAGATAGCCTTCACGCAGTGCACCTGCAGCCAGCCGCCACCATGCGTCTGCTGATGGAGCCAATTCGATGACATATTGATCCGGTAGGATGCGTTCGATGTTTGTTTGATCTTCGTGGTTCAGCCAGGATAGTTCCGGTGGAGTGTCGGGTTCTACTTGAGTCCAGGCGAAGCCGTCCGCTGAGACGGTAACCGCGCATTCCAGCCAGCAAGCATCCGGTTTGTTCCAGGCATATCGTTTCACCGGGAAGGCATCGACCAGTTCATTCGAAAAAATGACTCCCTTCTTATCATGCTTGCGGACGTCCTTCCAAGTTCGCAGCCAGGTCACTTTGTTGCCGAATTTTTTCAGACGTTCCCGCTGGATGGATTCTCGTTTTGCCGACGGTTCAAAGATGAGGTATTGGATGCTGGAAGAGTTTGTTCCGCTTTCCCTGGTCAAAAACTGCAGGATATCCTCGGCCAATTGACCATGATGTGCGCCGCATTCCATCCATTGACGGGGCTCATCACTTTGTTGCCAACTCAGAAACCGCCTGGCCAGCAATTCGCCAAAAAAGGGGCCGACGCTGACGCTGGTTTGAAAATCGCCCTTCCGTCCGATGACGGTTTTCTTGGATTCGTAGTATCCCCAGTCAGGATGGTACAAAGCAGCTTCCATGAACCGATCAAAGGGCATCGGACCATCTTTCTCGATTTGTTGTCTGAGGTATGCTTCCAACGGACGCTGCATGCGATGATTCTGATGGATTTTTTCCCTTCGTAACAGACCGAACTTGATTGAGCGTGCGCTTCGATCATAGTTCCTGGCATGCAATGGGGCCTCCTCATATCACCTCTTGGTTCTCCATGGGGTAACATGGCGACCGATGAATACCTGCTTTCTGTGGCGGAAGAACGCGGCATGCCGGTGTTGCGTTGCTATGGATGGGACAGGGAAGCGATGTCGTTTGGTTATTTCCAATCCTACGAAGAAATCGCTTCGCTCACTTCGGTGCGCCCGCTCGTGAGGCGACTTACGGGGGGAGGTTTGGTGTCCCATGTCAGTGATTGGACTTACAGCGTAGCGATTCCGACTTCCTGCGAGTGGTATCGGCTGAAGGCATGTGAAAGCTATTGTCGCATGCATACGTGGGTGAACGCGGCTTTTCGGTCCATGGGATTGGAGACTTCCCTTGCCGAAGAAGCGATTGTTTCCGGCCCGGGCCAATGTTTCATTGGGGCGGAAATGCATGACGTTCTTTACAAAGGATTCAAAGTGGCAGGAGCCGCTCAACGAAGAACCAAAAAGGGACTGCTCATTCAAGGTTCGGTTCAGATTCCAGGGATATCTCAGGAGCAGGGGCGTCCGGACTGGCAGCAAGCGCTCAAACAAAGCGGAGTTGAAAAGTACGGAATAGAGTGGGCGACGGTGCATCTCACTGAAAATGATCGTCAGCACATTGATCAGTTAGCTTCCGAACATTATCAGGCGGAATCATTTATTCGACGCAGATGAATATTTGTCTGAATATCATGACTTGCTAGGCATATCTCATGTGGGAAAGTGTTTGTGACAGTATATCGAATTTCGTTGGACGTTCTTTTTCTGTGATCCGGAAGGATTCCGTTGGGGGAGGATGCATCAATGAGGCTTTCAGGATTTCGGATGGCAGTTCGGATTTTTTTGTCAAACGGCATCATGAGTCGATGGCTGGCATGTTTGAGTCCGAATGTATGGCACTGGAGCAAATAGCGGCAACCCACACCTTGCGCGTACCCAACCCTGTCGGCTGGGGAGTGAGCGGGGGATACGCCTGGTTGGTGACGGAGTTTCTGGAGATGCAGTCTTGTGCCGGCGATTCCCAGCGGGAGCTGGGGCAACAGTTGGCCCGTTTGCATCGTGTTCGTCAGCCTTATTTTGGTTGGGGACGGGACAATACCATTGGCAGCACTCCCCAACCGAATCCGCGTTCGGATGATTGGGTGACTTTCTGGCGCGATCATCGCCTGGGGTGGCAGTTTGATCTGGCCCGGCGCAAAGGGCGTGTTTTTTCCGGGAGTGATCGATTGGTGGAGGCGTTGGAATCCTTTTTCACCGATTATGAACCCATTCCGTCTTTGCTCCACGGAGACTTATGGTCCGGTAATATGGCCGCGCTGAAGAATGGTGTGCCGGTCGTTTTTGACCCGGCTTCTTATTACGGTGATGCCGAAGCCGAGTTTGGTATTGTGGATATGTTCGGTGGTTTTTCGGGTGCCTTTTATCGAGGGTATGCCTCCGAGAAACCTTTTGCTGAAGGTTTCGAATCAAGGAAGCATTTGTACCGCCTTTATCATGAATTGAATCACTTCAATCTGTTTGGAAGTTCCTATGCCTCGTCTTGTGAATCAACCATTAGTTGCTTGCTCAGAATGATCTGATCCGGAGCATTATGATGCCTTTGATTCCAAGGTGACGTGTCCATCCTGAAACCGCCAGAGCTGGCTGGCCAGTCGTTCTGCTTCCCTGCGACTGTGGGTAATGTGCAGGATGGTGATGTCTGCTTCCTGATGAATCTTGGATAGCAAGTTGCACATTTCATCATGCAATGCCTCGTCCAGAGCGCTCAGTGGTTCGTCCAGGCAAAGCAACTGCGGTTTACTTGCCAAAGCTCTTCCCAGGGCAACGCGCTGGGATTCGCCTCCGCTGAGTTTGTCGGGCATGCGGTCCAGGATATGTTCAATTTCCAACCACTGCGCCAATTCATCGACTCGATCCGCAATTTCATCCAATGGTCGACGTCGCAGTTGCAGTGAAAAGGCCAATTGATGGCGCACTTTCATGGTTGGAAACAGAGCTCTGTCCTGTGGCACGTAACCGATTCCACGTTCCGCCGGTTTCAGGTGTGTCACGTCGCGGTTCCCCAGATACACCTTGCCGGCCACGATCGGGCGTAAGCCGCAGATGACTTCGAGCACGGTTGTTTTTCCACAGCCGCTTTTACCCATCAGCGCCGCATAAGCTCCACCGGGCACTTTCATGGTCAGGTTTTTAAGGACGAACTCTCCCTGTTGAAGCTGGATGGAGTCGAGTTTGATCATGCGTTGATCCTTTGCATGCCGAAGAGTCTGGCCATGATCAACACGACTGCTGAAAGGAGGATCATGACGATGGATACCGAGAGCATGCCTTTCAAGTTGCCGCTCTGCATTTCGAGGTAGACCGATGTTGGCAGCACTTCGGTGCGCATGCTGGTCGATCCGGCGAAGACCAGGATGGGGCCGAATTCGCCCAGTGACCGGGCCCATGCCAGTGTGCCTGCTGCCAGGAGACCTTTCTTCGTCTGAGGGAAAATGACTTTCCAGAATGCCTGGCTACGATTGCAACCAAGGGTCATGGCGACTTGTTCATAACGTAGTGGTATCTGGTCGAAGGTCACCCGCATGGTGCGCACCGCAAAGGCGCAGGCAACCATGAATTGAGCGAGGATGACGGCCGGCATTTCAAAGACCACCCATTTGCTGAGCCATTTGAAGGGAGCGTAATTGAAAAGAATTAAAAGGCTCAGACCGACAACCAGAGGGGGGAGCACGATGGGGATGTCCAGGATGGTATCCACGACCGATTTGAATCGGAATCGGAATCGTGACATCAAATAGCCGATCGGAACGGCGATCCACAGGGAAAACAATGTGGAAAGGGTGCAACTGATGAGGCTGAGTTTGATGGAAAACTGGATTTCCCGTTTGCCCAGGATTTGCTTCAGGCTGGATGCGTCCGTAAAATGTAAATCCGCCAGCACCATCAACAGGATCATGGCAACGTAGAACCCACCCAACAAACAGAGACCGATGATAAACGGTGTATCCGACCCGACTTTGAACCCGGCATTCACCGTGTTGCCTGGTGTGGCATGTGAAGAACCTTCCGCTTGCTTCATGGGTGAGGGGAGGAGGGGGCTTCCCATTGGAACCCGTGTTCGGTGAATGATTTTTTGGATTCGGCGGACAGAACTTCGGTCATGAGTCGTGCCATCAAGTTTGGAAAACGGGTTTGGCGTGCTGCTGCTATGTTCTGAGTGGCCAAGGCGAGAGGGTGATCGATGGGCACTGTTTCGACGTTGCTTTCGAGGTGCTGACAATTGGCTTCATAGACGAGCGCCACATCCAATTTGTCGTGTCCTTCCATTTGGAGGATCAGCTCATGCGCGGTTGGGGAGGTGACAATGATGGATTGCTGCTCATTGAGGGCCGGTTTGATCCCAATGTCCTCAAAAATTGCATGGCTGAGTGCGCCCAGGGTGCTCATCTGAGGATCGGTGGTTCCGATGGCGATGCCGGGTTTGGCCAGATCCTGCAGGGTTTTGATTTGTTTGGGGTTTCCTTTGCGAACCAGCATGCAGATATGGGTGCTGGATACGTCGGTTGCACGTTCAAAATCACCTTGCACCATGGACATGTAACTGGTGTCACAGGTCATGAAGGCATCCGGGAGGTTCAGTCGGCCTGATTGAATGCTGCCGACAATGGTGCCGCAACCCGCAAATTGAGTTTTGATCACACAGCCTTCTCTTTCCTGAAACCGGTTCAGTGTGGATGTGATGGCATCTCGATTCACTCCGCCGCAGTAGAACACAATTTCCGGTTCCAATTCCCATGCATCACCGCCAGCCGGGGTGAAATGGTGTTTTTCAAAGAGTGGGGCCCCTTTGTCCGGAGCGGCAAGGTACCTGGCAAAACGCAAAGCCCAGGTTGGGTTTTGACTGGTGGTGGTCACGTTGGCGGAGATATCGGAGGTGTTGTCTGTGATTTCGGGGAGTTCCTTGATCTCCAGGCCAAACTGCCTGGCGGTCGAATCCCAGATAAATCCTGATTGAACCGTTTCCGAAGTTTTGATCGCGCCAGCCAATTCGGTGACACGGGGAAAGGTGACTCTGGCCTGAGATTGGATGTCCCGCCAGAGTCCCAATTTGTCCAGAACCTCTCGTGTCTTTTTTCCAGCGCCTGCTTTTTCGTCGCAAATACCATACGGAATGTCACTGTTCAGCAACGCATTCAGTGACTGAACCGGTGGTAAATCATCCTGGGCAGGGGAAGTTGCCAGAATAAGGGCAAACCGGGCAAGAGGAATACTTTCGCGGGTTAAGCCTTTTTCCTGAACGCGTTCGACAAAGGAGAGGTCCGCTGGGATGTAGAGATCACACCTTGGCGTTTGGCTGGTTCTTTCGAGCTCGAGTTTGCCTTCAAGCTCCCCACTGGAACCGTAATCAAGCCGGACTTCCACATCGAATGCCTTCTGGAAAGATTTTGCAGCCTCCTCAACGGGTTTGCGCATGCCGGCCGCACAGTAAACAACGATGGCTTGAGATGGTTTGTCTGAGTTTGTCGTGCCGCTTTGAAACCAAACGATCGCACCAACCACAATCAGAACGGTCAGGGCCACCAAAAACAGCGGTCCTTTATTGGAGGATTGATATGCCGATTTTGAATCTTGCATGGGCTATCTCATCGGATGATCTGTTTCGCTGAAAGCATGGCGACAAATGTTCCACATCTTCAAGTTATTTGGAAGTTCGCTTTTGAAACAATCCCCTTGGATTGACTTGATGCTGATATCGGAACATGTTGAGGGCATGCTCGAAACTCACATTCGCTTAAGGATACTTCTCCTGATGTTGGTTTGTTTTCTGCCTGCTCGTTCCAATGCTGATTGGTCGTGGGTTGTGCCTTCGGAATATCCGGCCATCGACTCAAGCCTGTTTGAGAAAGGGGTCAAAGAGGCGGAAAAATTTCGCCGCAACCTGCTTTTGAAGAATGCTGCGGGGCTCACACAAGCCGAAATACTCAGTGAAGCAGTGGTGCGATTTCAGAAACTTGTTGGGGATCATCTTGCCAAGGAAAACAACGTCAAAGGATTCCGCCTGAAACGTAAGCGCCTGTTTCAGGCGATAGAAGGTGAAAACCGCGGTTTGGAGCCAGAACAGGCATTTTTGGCGTTTGAAGGAAAATGGTATGGCATTTGGGATAAAATGGAGGTGGACCATCAATGGTATCCGCAAATAAACCAGCATCCGCCCGTCAAAGTAGATGGTTTCAATCCTTTTTGGGTCCATGCTGTGCAATTTGCCTGGATCGGTGACGGATTCGGGTGGAATGTGGTTGCTTCGGAAAAAGAGGATGCCGATGAGTATTACATCCTCGGAACAGTTTTCCATGTCCGGGACAAGGATCCGGAGCAGGTATACTTGCATCGCCCCCATGTTGGCATTTCAGTCAGCGAAGATCGTCTGATCTGGCTGACCGCCGGTGAAGTCTTTCTGGAAGAGCGCATTCCTGCTCAAGATGATTTGCCAGAACGTTATACCATTACGGGATTCAATTACCAGATGAATGGCCGGGCACAGTTGAGCGTCCGGGGTAACAGCTTCCAGGCTGTTTACTCAAGAAATCCGGATTCCAGAATACCTTGGCGACAGTTTTGGATTAATCTGACCGCGCCATAATATGGGGAGTCTTTAGCGGCTCCTGTTTTTTGCGCTGACCTGGTCGTTGAGTGTCCAGAAATCTACGACAATAAATATCAGGCTGATCAGTGCAAATGGAGGAAAGACCGCGGCTAGTAAAGTGCTTATTAAAATGACTATTCCGCTGATTTTACCAAGGTAAAGTCGATGCAGCCCCAAATACCCAAAAAAAGTCAACAATATCCAGGCAATGGTATAGTTGGCCGTTCCTGGAGTGAATCGACGATCCGCCTCCCGATCCATGCCGGGAATCAGAAAGACATCCACGAGCCAGCCAATCAGGAATAATCCACCCGTGCAAAGCCAGATGGTGCCGGATATGGGTTTGCCGAGATAGAATCTGTGTGAACCGGTAAATCCGAAAATCCACAGCAAATAGCCAACAAATTTGGAGTGTGTGTCCATTTACTGGCAAGATAACCCGAATTATGGGAAGTCAAATGGATTAATATTCGCTTGACATCTATTGGATTATGAGTAAGTTCGGGTCAGCTTTGGAGGAAAAAGAGTCTGTGTTTGACTCATGCATTCCGAACTGTGAACAAGGTGATTTTTATCTCTTGACATTAGGGAGCGAGAAGCGTAACCTGCGAGGTATTACAGATTGGGATTTGCCTTTGTAGTTCCATTAAT
>Ga0255761_10000539_pt1 | contig 35130 bp, 41 predicted proteins | sample 071ome_29_FD_179961 | JGI IMG/M metagenome (GOLD analysis project Ga0255761, IMG submission 179961) | Coastal salt marsh microbial communities from the Groves Creek Marsh, Skidaway Island, Georgia - 071407BT metaG (version 2) | ecosystem: Environmental > Aquatic > Marine > Intertidal zone >... | reverse complement strand
GTGGATTTTACTGGATGCAGTTTGAAACCGGGAGACTATGAGGTGACTAAGATGAAGAAGGAATACAAGGTTCTGACGCACGGTAACTTGGATATGCTAGAGAAGCACGTTAACACCCATCTTGACGAAGGGTGGAACGTTCTGGGGTATCTCAACTTCCTGAACGGAATGTGGGTTCAGACGATGACGAAGACGGTGTGATTACATGAAAGTGGCCGCTTACCTATACAGCCCTCCTGGCAAGGACTACGACTTTGATCTGATGCTCAGTGAGCTCAGCACTCACTCTGATGAGGAGATCCACGAGGTGTATGCTGACGGGTGGACGGCCATTCCTAACGGACTCAGTGAGCTAATCGCTGACCTGTCGAAGTACGATAAGGTCATCCTGCTCACCTTTGAGGGTCTCACTACGAGTGACCTGCGCACCTTGGTTGATTGGGCTCACATCTACTGCTGCTACGCTGCTGACATTGGGTGGGCTGAGTCTCACAACACCAAGGCGTTCAGAGAGCTCTGCAGCACCATCGAAGCTGAGTCCTACTACGCCAAGCTACGCAGTATGAAGATCCGTGTGGGCATGAAGAAGAGCGATAAGCACATTGGGAACGTGCCTTTTGGCCACGTCCGCAACGATGACGGGCAGCTGCAAGAGGTTCCTCACCTTATGGATATCGCTAACAAGGTGCGCCAAGACTATATCACAGGACTTCCTGTAGCAGTAATTGCACATAACACGGGTCTGCTAAGCGTGCGGCAAGTGTATGGGCTAATGGAGTACTGGGGTGTCAAGCGTGAGTAGAAACTACGAAGCTGACAGGCATGCCTCGAATCTAGAATGGCTCGTTATTCGCATCCGACAGCTACTTGATGGCGAGCACAAGGAACAAATCGAGGGCATCATTCGAGCTGCTCTGCCTGCTTACGAGGAGGAATACCTGTGTCCGTGAAGATCAAGTGTCGTTATTGTGAGAAGCTGTGTGGCTTCATTGGGTCTCCGACGCTCTCGGGGCTTGTGTTTACCTGTGCTTCGTGCTACATCAAGCGCAACAAGGAGGGTGAAAAGTGAAGGTCTCCGCCAAAGATCAACAGGTCATCAACGCTTTCATGCGTGACTATGTGGACAAGTCCTACAATGTCCCCATGAACGCTGTGAGGCTCAATGTGGACCACACCCCGCAGCACAGGGAGACTATCTTCCGTGTCTGCGAGGCTTTGCTTAGCATGGGTGTGCCGTTCTTCACCGAGGTTCGCCTCAAGTGTGGGTGCATTCCTGACGTAGTGTGTCCCACTTACGAGGTCGCTCCGTTCATCGAGGTTCTATCCTCCGAAACGTTGGAGATGTTTGAGGAGCTTAAGCTCCACAAGTACCCTGTCGAATATCAGGATCGCTTCAAATCGGGGCGCCTGAAGTCGTTTATTTTCGTTGATGCAAATGAAGAGTTCTCTGAGAGGTGTTTGATGTGACCAAAGATAGCGATTTTAATTCCACAAAATCACCACATTTAGTCGGGGGTCCTGAAATCCGCGAGCGTAAGCGTGGTCAAAAGGGCTCTACAAACTTCCTGGAGTCGCTCGGAATTGACCTCAGTCAGATCCAGGTACAGATCAACCTGAATCCTGAGGACAAGGCGATGCTAAAGGACTCTCTGGAGAAGATGGGCGACGACGTGAAGAAGTACTGGACGCGTACGCACATCCTGATGGTGGTTATTGCAGCGGGTAGCTTGCTAGCTCAGGTGATCTCGTGGTAGAGATTACTCGAATGTGCAAGTGGTGTGGCGAACACAAGCCTATTTCTGACTTCGATAAGTCTGGCGACAACCGCTATTGTAGCAGAGAGTGTGTCCTCAAGGACCCGGACAAGCGCGCCAAGCTGCGCAAGTCAGTTTGGTTCTGATGTAATCAAGCGCGGGTCAAGTGAGGCTCCATGTAGGTAGCCAGCTCGGTCATACCGATCTTTTCCTTACCCTTGCACATCTTCTTCATGATGGGGCATTCGCCACAGTAGATGATCTGACCGCCCTTGAAGGTCTTGCTACCCTTCTTGTAGCTGTCTCCGGGCTCGCCCTGAAGCTCTTCGTCCTTGATGTGAGCCCACATCTTCTTGACAATTTGACCACGGGTCATGGCCTTGCTTCCTACAATGTCCTTCAGGGGACCGCTGGCCTTGTACTTGATGTCAATTGCTCGCACCATGTTACCTACTCCTTTCACTCGGTATTTAACTGAACACCGCGTAGAGGCCGCTCTTAGCGCCCTTGCCCTTCTTTGCAGGCTTGAATCGCATGTTGTTCAGCAAGTAATAGCCGCCAACAGCGGCAGCGACGAGGACAACAGCTCCGCTGAGAGCCTTGCCCTCGTGAATATACGGACCACTTTCAGCCCACTCAGCGATTAGCTGGCGGTCTTTCTTGTACTGGTTCTCGATAGCCTTGACGCCGGCATCGTTTTTGTCGAGTCTACCGGCTTCGATTTCACGCTGAGTGTTCACCCAGTTGTCGTAGGAGTCAACGTAGTTGGTAGCACGCTTGTTCAGGATGCTATCACTGGGGTAGCCTTGGTTCTTCTGAAGAATGCCAGGGGTGATGTTGCCAATGGACTTGGCGAATCGCTTGCGATCCATCTTGGCGTTGTGTAGCCTAGCAGCACCAAGTTGGATACCCTGAACAAAGCCACCGTCTTGAGAGGGTCCAGAGGTTCCAAAGTAGCTCATTCAATCACTTCCTGAGTCCACCGCGCTTGATGAGAGTGCCAAACACAGTAAGACCGACAGCGTGCACTACGCCCTTGACGGGTAGCTGCACTAGAGTGCCCTTGTTCGCAAGCTTCTGATTGAGGAATCCATGGTTGAATCCGAGAGCAGGGTGTAGGTACATACCAGTGCCAAGAGCAATCATTTTGACTGGAGTTCCGCCAATCTTGCGCTTGCCGGCAGCATAGGCAACACCACCAACGGCAACCATCATGCCAACAGACTTGGAGATCACTGCGGGCTTGCGGAAGTAGGCATCATCAGCAGCCCAAACTGGGTTCCAAGGGCTGCCTTCTCCACTGTCTTTGAAGGTAATCGGGCTCTGAACAGCAGGCCGATATCCCATGTCACTCATGGGGGGTGGAGGGGTGGTCGGACGAGAACCGGCGTTCCCCATGCCCTGTGTGGCTTGAGCAGCGCCGCCAGAGCTTCCGCGCTTTCGCTCGACAACCACGGGGGGCTTCGGGGAGGCAGGTTCGGAGACGAACCCAGAGAGATCCATCTCATCGTAGTCTTCCTCGTCCTCGTCCCAAGACGAAGCACCAAAGAATCTGGACCTCATATTCAGGCCTCCGTGTATAGGTAGTAGCCCATGCCAGCTAGGCCCATCAACATCATCGTGTTCTGAACAGCCGTCTTGGGCTCTCTGAGAGTCTTCGCCACTTGGTTGATGACCGTTCTAGCTCCGGGCATGTCAGCACCGATGTACAGAACAGCGGCAGACGCTAGGAATACTTGGCTGCTCAGAGCCGAACCAAAGACTCCCCCCATGGAGCCATAGCCGTTTAGCCCACTGATGCCACTGGCTTTGCCACTGTTACGCATGTTGTAAGCGCACTTCTCAGCAGCAGCCTTAGCTTCGTCCATGTTAGGGTACTTACCCTTGGTGGTGCAGGTGGAGTTACCAGGCTTGCAGGCTTGAACAACGTAGTAACCGGACGCGTTCTTGACAATGAACGTAGCGCCCCATCCAAACTTCGTGCTGATTTCCTGATGATCCATGACTTCGCCGCGAACAGTCGGTGCAAAGTTAGGCTTAGGGGCGTTACCTAGCCCTCTCATCGAGACTTGGCGTCTACCATTCAGGTAAGACTCCATTTCACCGGTAGCACCATAGGCCGGTAGAGACCCATTTTGTGTGCTCCCGAAGGCTCGGGACATCACATGCATCTGGTTACGGCTGGCTACCATCGAATTCACCCACTAGGTCTCTTCTCTTAACGGCTTTGCTAGCCAAGGCGGCTTAGTCCAAGGCCAAGGATGATTGCTCCAAAGCCAACAGCGGCGATAGTAGCTCCTCTAGACACGTCATCGAGGCTTGCACTACCAACACCGGGGCGTACCGGGCTAAGTTGCTGCGGTAGCTTGATTGAACCATGCTTTGCGATGGGCCTTCTGCTGACAACAGTGTGTGCATCTAGCACGAAGATCTCGTAGTTAGTCATCGTCTGCATCGTCTGATTGATTTGGAACTTGCTCACCATCGTGTCAATGCTTGCGAAGCTGAATGGATACTGTAGCCCCGTGTCAACCGTGAAAGTAAGGTCAAGCGTGTCAGGAGTGTAGTCTTGCTGCATAGCTTGACCACCCGCTTGAGGAATGTGGGCACCAACCTTGGTGACAAAGCGTCCATTGAATGCCTCAGGCAAGTACATCGTACCAGGAGGTTGAGCGAACTGATCCTGCATGTAACTGAAGAACCGTCTAACACCGTTGATGGCATCATTCTGATCATCAATGTGAGTCTCAAAAATCACCTGAGGCTGACCACGAGGCCATCCAGCGTATTCAAGCACCTTGATGATGTGGCTTACGGGGAATGCCGAAGCATTGGGGTTTGCGCTTGGGTATCGCTTAGCAAGCGCAGTGATACTCAAGTCCGTACTAGGGGGGATAGGACTATTCTGCATACTGTAGAGGTAATCAATCCCCATATAGTACGTCATGGGATGAGCTAGGATATGGTATAGGCCTTTGACGGTATACTCATAGGTCTTCTTGATGGTGTTGATTTCAGATTGGGTTACACTCACGAGAGTGTAGGTCCCATCTGCGTTATCTCTGGCGTTACCGCCAGTGAGATCCCTGAGCACCCACTTCTTGATAGCGTTAGACGGGTCGTTGATGTCTAGAATCCTCTTCATCGCGGTTTCGGTTCCTTCGGGCTGCATCATCAGCTTGAGCTGAGTGATCGGAGCCGAGGTTCTTTCCTTGTCAGGGGAGGTTAGTTGATTGGTCCCGTAGTAATCAAAGGACTGAATCACAATCGGTAGGATGGGGGTAGTGGTCTTCGCGGGGATGCCGGTCCACATATCCTTGGCGTTAGCATACAGGGTGGCTTCATCCACGTTGTTTGAGGTAACCCCGTCAGTGACTAGAGCCATCTCGGGGAAGTAAAGCTGCTTGACCTTGGACAAGAAGTACCCGGAGTTGTTCTGGTAGTTTGCTACAGGCGCTCTAGCAACGGGGATGGTTTGACCTGTTGGTGCACCCGTTCGCTGATTGACCTTGTAGATCATCACCATGTAGTATCCGTTGCCATATGCCGCTGAGGACTCAACACCTAGTCGGTGATTATCGGTTGTATCCCAGAACGTCTTCGGGGACTTGAAGGCGTTAGCGTAGTAGCCTAGGATTTGTTGAGGGAAGATATGGTAATCATCCACTGGCTTGTACAAGGTGATTGACGGACCACCCGGCTTGCTAACGGGCTTGGGGTAAAGCGCGTAGCCATATTTCAGCTTCTGAACCCCGTCTTGGGTGTACTGAAGGTCTTGCATCTTCATCTTACCAGCGTAGCTCTTGATGGCTTCAGCGGAGGGCCGGCCTTCAAGCATATACACTGCGTCACGAATCAGAGGTTCTAGCTCTGCCTGCTTGGATGCGATTTCCGCTTCCTTTTGGGGTATCACGATCATTGCGTTGAGCACACCAACAATCTTCTCAACCGTCAAACCATATTGCGCTGCAGACGGGTTCTGGTAAGCAGCAATGGTTTGTGCTACAGTTAGCGAACCTCTTGGTCCTCCACCTTGCTTCAATGGGTCAGACCCGCTAGGAGCAATGTGGGTTTGATAGATGCTCTCGTACGGCTTAGTACCGTAGTGAGCAATGAAGAAGCCAGAGTGCTGGTTGATGATGCTCATAGCGCTTGCTAGAGCTTGATCTCTAGTCTTCTGAAGCTGCTCAACAGTTAGGTAAACAGCTTTCACTGAGGTATCTACATCAGTGTTCAGCGTGGCCGGAAACACGCTGCGGTTCACCATACAGGCACCTCACTCACTGAGTGGGATACGGCGCCTGCTGATAAGGAGTCTGCTGCTGCGCGGGCGGTAGACCGAGGCTACCACGGATTAGCGACGAGCCGAAGCTACCCAAGGCACTAGCCACACCGGGCTGCTGAGGTTGCTGGATGCCGGGTCTCATCATCCCCTGTTGCATACCCGGCTGCATCATCTGCTGCTGCATCATCTGCTGCTGAGCCATCTGCTGCTGCATCATCATCTGTTGGTTGTGGCCGTTCATCATCTGCATAGCCTGCATGTCAGCGTTGCTGACAGCTTGCTGCATGACCTGTAGCGGCACGACCTTCTGAATCTGCGTGTCAATGTTCTCCTGAGTGATCGTGGAGTAGCCCTTCTCAGCAGCCTTCTCAGCGTTGAGGGTGGCGTTCATCACACCAGAGGAGAACCAAGCGTAGAGCTCCTTGCGAACAATGAGCCCAATGAGGGCAGCAAACTCCGTCATGAAGTTGGGTTGCTCAAGGAAGAAGAGGGCGACTTCGTTAGGATGAATCGCCATCAGGCGGTAAAGCATCTGCACCTGATCTTCGTTCTTCATGCCCGAAGTCACTTGGTCCACCTTGCTCATCGCCATGTCGCTTAGCCCGGACGACTGTGCAGCCGCCGCAAACATCGCCATCTGATCTTGAGAGATACCACCACCAACGCCCGGAGGCGTTAGAGACGCTTGATTACCACTGTTGCCAAAGCCCCAGGCCATATTACTCGCACTCCTATCTGCTTTTTATCACTGCCGACCCATCTGTTCTACCACTTCATGGTACTTTGCCATGTCCATAGTGGACAGTTTGTTACCAGTCGGGGCAGTGGCTTGCAGGACTCTGTTGTCGAACACCACCATAGTGATGTCATTCTCGCCGGTGATGGGGTTACGATAGTGGTACATGGGGATCCCATCCTTCTGCATCTCAATGAACACTGGCGTGTACTTGACAATCATGGGATGCTCAGGAACCTTCTCTCCGCGCTTGATGGGAACAAACGCAATACCCTTTTTCGCCATGCGACTGAAGAAGTTCGGGTCGGCTTCCGACTCCTCCTGTTCTAGCCACTCCATCAAATTGTGATAGAGCATCATGTGCTGAGGGCAGTACGTTCCACCGAGCTGACGTCCTTTGCCGGGCAACACTCCAGTCCACGGGCGGAACGGAGCAACCTGCAAAGTGTACGGATCTCGGTGGTATTGGTCGAAGAGGTCTCCGTAATCAGCCTGCATACAGCTCGTACCGTCCACAACACACTGGTGACCCTTATTGCGCTTGTATCCGAAGAACCACAGAGGCCTCTTCATCGGGGTGAGTGCCTTGATCGCCTTCTTGATGTTCTGCTTGCGGGCCTTCTTGGGGTTAGGGTGGGTAGACAAAGCGAAGTCCACGGTTGCAACCACGTCATCGTATTGTTGTCCCTTGTGCTGAGGCAATTGCCCCATCATTTCTGCTAGCCTTTGTTGCTGATAATCGTTCAAATGCTCAACCCCTTCAGTACTGATTCTTCTACGTTCCAACCGTAGCGAGCGCTCATCGCGTCCATATGCACTGGGATGTGCATATTCTGCAGACGATACAACTCACTTCTAAACACATCGAAGATTTTGTGCCTCCCAACGAACCCGCGCTCCCATGCGAAGAAGTCTTCATCAGTCATCCATTGATCTGCTTTGTTAGCTAGAAGGATAATCCTACTAGGGGCATACTTCCTAGCTCTGAGCCTAGCCCTAATGGAGAGACCCTTTGGGATGATGTTCTTGGAGAGGGATTCAACAAGGTAACCAAGCGCTACTTGGTTGTCAGTGTTACGCGGGTCAGTAAGGTGCCTGTCGTCAATCACAACTACCACCGTCTTGACATTACGCTGAATCATATCGCGTAGCCACATTCCGTGGTATTCGCTATGCCCACCGATATCCCTTGAAACAATGGTGCGGGACTTGAGTCCCTCTGATTTGATGCGCTTAGTGGTTGCATCGGGCATCTTTTCGCGGCCAAGCCACGTTTTACCGTGATGGGTTCTATCAGCTTCGCCAAGATGCCTGATTTCGCCCCTAGTGGTTAGCTGCTTATCGAGGGTCGTCTTGCCTGTTTCAGAGGCACCGTACACTCCAACGTGCTGTGAGATGTACGTTTTACCGTGGATGATCACTTGCCACAGTGCGTGGCCAACGATGATCTCGCCACTCATCCTAGCAACCACCCAACGATACCGGCGTGCTCAGTGAACTTCACTAGAATGTAGTCCACTGTAGCAGTGGTGCCGATACCTGTGACGGTTCCAAACACTCCCCACATGATGTACTTGATTCGCATATAGCGAAACTGCCAGGTCTGACCAACGTAAATGGTCTCCATCATCGCCTCTTGTTGGTCGTCAGTGACGTCCTTGAAGATGACACCCAAGATACCACCTCAAATTGGGGTTCCTTCATCGTATCCGCACTCAGGGCACATCAAGTAGGGGCGCCAATCGCCACCATCGCACTTCGGGCAAGAGTACACCCTGTTGAAAGCGGTCATTTCAGTCATGCAAGCTGCTCCTGAGTGTGAGCTTCAGCGCTAGTGGTATCAGCAGGGGTTAGATCCAGCTTCGGGCGCTGAATGTTCACCTGCTGCACAGGCATGGCGTCGAAGGTCAGCTTCGGGCCGACAGGAATTGGACCGATCTTGAATTGGTCAAGGCCGAGCTGCTTAGCGAGCGCAGCAAGGTCCGCTTGGCTGTAACCCACTTGCTGAGCGGTGTTCTGCACTTGACCCATCGAAGCGTTCAGGATCGACTGCTCTTGAGGAGTGATGATTCCGTCAGCATTGGCCATCTCAACCTGTTGCCGATATTGCTGCATCTGCTGCTCAAGAAGGCTCTCGGTTTGCATACGGCGCATTTCAAACGACATCTGAGCCATGCGGCGCTTCTGCTTGTTCTTCATGCGGCTGAGCTCCTTGCGGTAGTTGGTGGAGTCCTCAAACATCGTGCGGTAGGTGAAGTAAAGCGCAGCTTGCAGGGAGAAGGAAAGCAGACCGTAGAACATGGCAGCTTCCCAAGGCTCACCAAACTGACTCCACTCCCAAGTAGCGTACAGCATGATAGCCATAGCAAGGAAGATGGCTTGCACGAAGAACGTACCAAGCAAGCGCGATTCTTGCTCACGCTGTAGCTCCAACATCTCCTCTTTGGAGATGGTGTCACCCATCTGGTTGTTGTTTTGATACATTAGATCGAATAGCGGGCTCGTAGGGGGTGCAATAGGCATGTTCTTCACTCCTCCTTGTTGACCAGGTATAGCCTGTCTCCTTTATTGTTGCTGTAGTACGATAGTGCCCCTGGAGTCTCCTCAATCATTAGCACAAACGCTAGACCGCTCTCCGTTAGAGCAGCCAATGCAGCATCAATATCAGAACTGGAAGTCATCGTCACCAATCTCCGAGGTGGGCTTAGCCGTGGTAATCAACTCAACACGAATCAACTGAGAGGCAATGTCAGCCGCACTGCGAACAGCCTGAGCAACCACGCGCTTCGGCTCAATGACCTTCTCCGCTACCATATCAACCGCACTACCGTCAAGCACATTCACACCGTACTTCCAACCGTCAGCTTCAGTATGGGCCTTGCGTAGCGCAATCATAGCATCAATCGGGTCAAGACCACTGTTCTCGGCAAGCGTCTTGGGGATGATTTCGAGCGCGTTAGCAAAGGCTTCAACGGCCATCTGCTCACGACCGCCAACGGTCGAAGCGTATTCCTTCAGCTTGCTCGACAGCTGCATGTAGGGAGCACCGCCACCGGGCAGAACACTCTGGTCTTCGTGGGCAATCGAAACGACACCGATGGCGTCATCGAAAGCCCTCTTGATTTCAGCCACGACGTGCTCAGTGGGAGCACGAACGAGGACGGACACCGAGGTTTCGTTGGGAGTGCCGGTCAGCTTGATCATCGGTCGCTCGCCAACGCTGATTTCCTCAAGCAGGTCAGCAGAGCCGAGATCCTTGGAGGAGAACGTGTCAATGTTCATCACGATGCGAGCTCCAGTGGAGTTAGCAAGAGCTTCCATGTCGCTACGACGCACACGGCGCACACCGTACACACCGTTGCTAGCAAGGTGCTCGATGATAGCAGGGTGGAGCTCGCGGGAGCAGAAGAGGACGTTCATACCAGTGTCAATGAGCTTCTGACCCATTTCAACTAGCTGAGCGTTGCGTCCTTCAATGAAGCTGCGGACATCATCGTTGCCCTTTAGCTGAACATTCAGCTGCTGAGCGTAGTCAGGAATGTCAATGTCAGCCGCAATCAGACCAATCTTGGGGTTCTCGACTGCATCGGGCATGACGTGGTCAAGCTTCTCGCCATCAATCAGCAAGCCCGCAATGGCGGTGGAGTCCTTCACACGGCCATTGGGTCGCTGCACGATGTTGATATCTTCCATGGGAGCAGCCATAGCGACTTCCACGCAGATACCGGCGAGGTATTCCTTCTCCGCTTCAGCAGACTTGCCGGTCATGGCCGTCTGAGCAACGAGGTTCAGGATCTCCTCGTCAGCAGGCAGACCCATTTCAAGAAGCACCTCTTCGGCCTTCAAAGCGGCTAGCTGATACCCGAGAGCAATCTTAGTGGGGTGAATCTTGTTCTTCAGCAAGTCACCGGCTTGAGCCATGAGCTCACCCGTGAGCACCAAAGACGAAGTCGTACCATCGTAGCACTGCTCTTCCTGAGTCCTGGCTACGTTCATGATGACCTTCGCAACAGGGTGGTCAATAGCAGACTGCTTGATGATGGTGGCACCGTCGTTGGTAATCACAGCGTCCTTGGCAGTATCCACTAGCATGTTGTCAAGACCGTTAGGGCCTAGGGTATGCTTGACTAGGGTAGATAGCTCTCTAGCGATATGGATGCAGACCTCTCTGGCAGAGGCTCCGGTTTGGTTCTTGCTGTTGTTGATCTGTTCGCTCATTCGACCACCTCAATCTTACCGCCATCCATGTCAATGGATAGGAAAGCGATGTATCCTTGGCGATACGGTTCGCTCTTGGTTTGCAATTCCAAGCCAAGCGTAAGACCGGATTCAAAGGTCTTCTGAGTCGAGTCGAGCTCCCTTGCAGCCTTCAAACCGGCCAAGAACTCCTTGACTTCAGACTTGGGGCCTTGAAAGAGGTCTTTGTAGAAGCCCTCATTGTTCGTCAGTCTCACCTTCACTCAAAGGCCTCCTCAGCGGTCACTTCGGGAACCTGGAGTCGCTCGTAGAGGTCGAGAGTGAGCTTGAGCATCTCGTAACCCTTGGGCTGCAGGTTGCGGTCAACAAGCATTCTGAGCAGCTTGATCTGGCCAACCGTCAGCGAGAGCTTGTACTCAATCAGGTTCTCAGGGGCATTCAAATCAATGGTCGTTGCCTGTGGCGTAGTGGACTCGTCCATGGGTAAATGCTGCTTCGACCGGTACTTAACCGTTCATCCACTGCTGAAGTAGCGCATCAGATGGAACGTTGCACCCTGCTTTGGCTCTCGGCCACCTCGACTTCTGTAGAACCCCATTCACAACTAGAGGGATCTCCACGAAGTCAATGTGGGTCAGGTTGGTGTTCTCAATGATTGCTTGCTCAATAGTCGTCAATCGTCCACTCTCCTAATCAAGACGTAATTCTGCAGGTTGAAAGTGTTGCTCTCGAACAATTGCATGCCGCTAGAATATGCGCTGAAATTCCAGTAAACAACCGTATTCACGATATCCCCTGAGTTTAGCGGGACCACTCTATGCAAGATTGCAGGCATAGACGAAGAAGCGGCCATTGTTCCAACCGGCCCTAGTTCTGCAGTCGGTCCACGAGTGACCCACAAACGCAGATAGTGAGTAACGGCTGAAGACCAAGTCAACCCCCATCCACCACTAGTGTGCCTGAATACCGCATTGAAGATCATCTCATAGGTTCCGCTAGTGTTGATCGTGATGTTGCCGGTCACTGGGTCAAAGGATGGGGCAGTTCCTCCAGAGTCAGCAACGGTCCAGGAGTTGATGGTGTTCCAAGATGCCTTGGTGCCTGCTGAGATTGATGCAGGTAGGTTTAGCAATAGAAAGTCAGGCTCAGTGGTGGTGACGTATCCAGCGGCACTATGATCTCCCCAACCATATGCAGTATCCCAGTTAGTGGAAGCATCTGTGATGGTTGAATACCCACCCGCACCATCAGTCTTCATCAGGCCAGCAGTTCCGAAGTCAGCATCAACGACAGCAGTGCCTAGTGAAGTGAGATAGCCTGCTGCTGCGTGATCTCCCCAAGCAAAGGCAGTATTCCAGTTAGCGATATCAGGGGCAGTGATACCTGCCGCAGGTGAAGCAGTGAAGATTGGGTCGCCTTCGCTGAAGGACGTAAGATACCCTGCTGCTGCGTGATCTCCCCAACCAAACGCGGTGTCCCAGTTCGTTTGCTTAGCGTCGGTTGGTAGTGAGTAACCTGTATCGAATGCAATAGCGATGGTGCCTGCAGAGGTAACAGGTGAGCCACTTACAGTGAAGCCCGTGGGGACGGTCGCAGCAACCGAGGTAACAGTCCCGGTGTAAGTCTCTGAAGTGAGATAACCCGCACCCGCATGGTCACCCCAACCAAAGGCGGTATCCCAGTTCGCTTGCTTAATGTCGGTTGGTAGCGAATATCCTGTATCGAATGCAAGCGCTAGTGTTCCTGAGGAAGTAATCGGATTGCCGCTGATAGCAAATCCTGCTGGGACGCTCATGTCCACAGAAGTAACTGTCCCGGCAGCAGCACCGCTAGCAGAGAGGGTTCCTGAGGAGAACGAAAGGCCTGTTCCGATAGTCACTGCTTGCAAGTCACCATTGGTGTCTGCATAGAGCACTTGATCAGAACCACTCACAGCAGTTTGACGAATGCTTCCTACAACGTGCAAGGCTTGAGCAGGTCCGGCGGTTCCAATACCCACCCTATTGTTCACGATATCAGTGACTAGGGTGTTGGTATCGGCAGTGATACCTCCTACGGTAATGTAAGTGGCCGTGCTGCTACCTCTGCCTACAACAGTGTCAAGTGTATCGGTTTCAGTAACGGACGTGAGATAACCCGCGCTTGCGTGGTCGCCCCAAGCATATGCCGTATCCCAGTTGGCAGCGTTATTCGTGACGATAGAATACCCACCTGCCCCATCGGTAGCCATAAGTCCGGGAGTTGCGAAGTCACCATCAACCAACACATCAGCGTGAGAGGTCTCTGAAGTAAGATAACCCGCGCTTGCGTGATCGCCCCAACCAAAGGCCGTATCCCAGTTCGTTTGCTTAGCAGTGGTTGGGATAGCATACCCTGCAGTTAGAGTGATAGCGATTGTTCCACTACTAGTGATAGGACTACCTGATACGGATAGTCCTGTTGGGACTGTTACTGCTACTGAGGTGACTGTACCTGTGTACGTTTCAGAAGTGAGGTAGCCAGCCGCAGAATGGTCTCCCCATCCGAATGCGGTGTTCCAGTTAGCAGAGGCATCGGTGATAACCGAGTAACCGCCTGCACCGTCAGTCTTCATCAAGCCCGCGCTACCGAAGTCAGCGTCCACTAGCGCAGTTCCAAGTGACGTGAGGTAACCTGCACCTGCATGGTCGCCCCACCCAAATGCGGTGTTCCAGTTAGCGATATCAGGTGCAGTGATACCTGCCGCAACCGAAGCCGTGAACACTGGGTCGGTTTCAGTTGCGATGTAATCGGTTCCGGCAATAGCCGCACTGATGTTTCCAGCACCGTCAGCCTTGACAATGCCGGCGATTGCGCCGACCACTGGATCAGTTTCAGTGAACGAAGTCAAGTAACCTGCCGAAGCATGGTCGCCCCATCCAAAGGCCGTGTCCCAGTTGGTTTGCTTGGCAGTAGTGGGCAACGAGTACCCTGTATCGAATCCAATGGCAATCGTGCCGGAGGATGTGATAGGCGACCCGGATACGGTAAACCCAGTAGGAACGGTTGCAGCAACAGATGTAACGGTCCCAGTATAAGCCTCAGTAAACGAGATAACACCAGTACCTGAGTTATACGATAGATCACCTGTAGCAGAGATAGCTGCTCTAGCCCTAGCAGTAGTATGGTATTGGTTGGTTCCTTCAGTAAGATCACTAGTAGTAAATCCGCTTAGGTCAGTAACGAACCCTGCACCGCCTGCAATGGTAGCGATGTTACCTGCATCAACCACTCTGTTAGCGCCGATCTTCCACTGATTGGAGTTAGCCGAGTCTTGCCAGATGGTGTTGGCAGCAACCCCACCAGGGTTAGCAGCAACTGGAGTTAGTTCAAGTCCTGTGGGGTCAATCAGACCGGTAACAGTCAGTTTGCCGTTAATCGTAGTTGGCCCAAGATCAGCAACACCGCCAGTAGTTATCGAACCAGCAGTTAGTCCACCGCTGATGCTGATAGTGTTAGGCACATCGTTGGATCGACCAACACCAGTGACGTATAGCACACCGTTAGTAGCGTGAGTCTGCATCACGATACCGACGTTCTGAATCAGTTCGCTTGCCCCTGTGGGCTTAGTAGCAGTCACCGCACCTGCGGTTGCTTCTGAAACATAGACCACGTCGCCATCAGTGAAGTTTAGCGGGTCAAGATCAACTCCGTTTGCCTTACCAAAGGCAACGGCAAGACCCTCTGCTTGGTGTGCTAGGTCTTGGTAAAGCACACCAATTGCCGGCATGGTGCTAGCACTGTTGGCCCTAGCCAAGTCAACATCCACAACGTTCGAGTTGTGGTTAGCAGAGACGTAAACTACCTGCCCTTTGCTTAGCGGACCACCTGTGTTGTTACGGACCTGAATATATTGAAGGTCTTTGGGTCCATTGACCCAAGCACTCCCGTTGTAAGTTAGGGAGTCTCCCGTAGAAACGCTAGTGATGGTTACATCCGATAGGTCATTGAGTCCTCCTGTGAATGAGATAACTCCTCCTGATAGGCTGATAGGAGATGTTGCTGAAAACAGTGCTCTAATCTCGGCGTCACTGAGGCCGTCGAAAGTGATCTCCTCAGCGGTCAGTTGGTTGGTGGTGAAGTCGCCACCACCACTGATGTTTGTGCCAGCAGTTAGCGTAATGGTGCCGTCATTGATTGACCCGCCACCACCAACGACTTCTAGCGACAGAACGCCGTTGATGAGTGTCCCGTTGAGGCCACTGCCAACGTTTAGCTCACGGAGTACACCGTCGCGAATGCCGTCGCCGTCGTAGTCGGCGTAGACATTCGACCCCGACATGTACCCCATTCAATCACCTCAATAGGCGATCCAATGGAGATACTGGGTTCCTGAAACACCGACTGCGTAAAGCGAAGAGAGCTGAGTAATCTCAAGGAAGATGGTGTCCCCGTTTGCCAGAGGCATCCCATTGATGTTCGCAATCGTGGCGCTAGCGACAACGCTAGATCCACCAATCGAAATCGCAGCCGTGTTCGTAGAAGCCGCCTTGAGTTGAATACCTCTAGCGCACGTCAAGTCGCCACCGTTGAGGTTAGCGAGGGTTTGTGCCGTAGTGGTAACCGCTAGCGTCCCAAAGGACTGAGAAGGTAGGTCCTGGCGGCCACAGTCGGTGACTAGCATAGCGGTTTGCGTCTGTTGAACGGTCACACCGCTAACAGGGTCTTCGCTATCGTTCACACGCACGTAAGGGGCAGACGGATTGGGGTCCGAAGCTCCAGCCATATGTGTACCACTATCACTGCGTATATCAGGGTAGCGACTGAGATGTTATCTACCGGGTGAAGGTCCTTCGTTTCATGGGCATTATCCGCGAAGACCTGTCTACCCCTTGGGGCAAGTGTGTTGACTGTGGTTGTGGCACTCGTAGTCATGAGCTAGAACCTGCTGAATACGAGATCTTTACCACTGAGGCTATCGTCGGACACTCTGACATCTACGCTTCCGTTGAGTGGGAAGATGTCGAGGACGTTGAAAAGTACGAGCGGGTCATGGATGCCGTGGTTATGTGCCACAAGTGCTGGATGGCTAAGCAAGGTAAGTTTGTGGCGTTCATCAAGAAGCGCTTTGAGTCTTGGCGGGACGAGCCTGCGCTCCACGTTGCTGATATCAAGCACGCTGTCAACACTCAGATTTACTACGACTACGATGACGAACAAACCATTGCGGCTCTCAAGATTCTTGCTAAGAAGCTCAAGGAGGCCGCCTTGGATGGTTGATGAATCCACCTTGGCGAAGATTGACGCTTTCCTAACTGAGCTTCAGGAAGACGGTGTGGAAGACGTAGTCTTCGCAGGAGCTTCCTCCGATGGCTTCATGGCTGTCAAGTACAGCGGTGAACCAAGAGCAATCCTATACCTAGTTAGAACACTAGACCTGAATATCATGTTCGACTCTATGCAAGAGATGGTAATGGAGGTAGGTAACCATGGACGAGAGGATCACAGCGAATGAATGGAACAAGCGTCGTGAGTGTCCCATCTGCAGGGACATTGCCGACCACAAGGTGAACCTTGAGGGCGAGCTGGTTGTTGACGACAAGACCGGCGAGCCTGTTCCTTGCCCGAAGTGTACTCACGCTGATACCCGCATCTTTCACACGGTCGGCGGGGTCGAGTCGAAGAAGTCTTCTTCAAGAGGGGACACTCAGATTTGGAACCACCTGATCACGGTCAAGTGCATGTCCTGTGAGTTCAAGCACGTCGTGGCGAACAACGTGTGCTTGGGTGAGCCTTGGGACGAAGTGTTCGGCTTCAGAAGGACTCTCGACCAACACGACCAACAGAAGCACGCTATTCGTTGGTCCAATGAGGAAGCTGTTGGGTTGCGCGGTAGCCACGCCAAGTACGACAAGGACGCCGAGCTACTTGGAAGAGGCTACCGAGCTAAGCGGAAGATTGAGTCCAAGAAGGCTCACGATGGGCAGAACAAAGTCGAATGGAAGCCCTCGAAAGAGGAGCGCAAGCTACCTCGTTTTCGCAAGACTGAGTAGTCACCTATATGTACCGGGTGAAACTACCTATAGCTGCCCAAGAGGCAAGGAATGATACACATGCGACAAGAAAAGACGACCAACGTGAGCATCGCTGCGACTATTGCTGGCAAGACTGTGACCTTCTCCCAGGAAGTCAGCAACCACGAACTTGAGGAGGCCACCGCTGCTCTCCTCAACAGCGTTCTGCTCCTAGAGGCCAACCTCAACGAGTGAGATCGGTATGCGCTGTTACTTCTGTGACAGCGTTGACATCGTGATTACTGACGCCCCGGCTGGCCGGGTTATCATGTGCTTAGAGTGTGGTGCTAACCACTACGAGCTAGACGATAACCCGGTCAGTCACTAGGCGCAACTACAGCTGCAGCGATGATTAGCAAAGACGCTGTGATTGGCGATCTTGCGACTCTCCTCTTCCATCCACTTAGACCGTATCCCTTGTTGAGATACCAGTCTCCGATTGCATATCCAACGCCTGCAGCAACCATGCCTGCAAAGTAGGCGTTCTTCTGAGACTTGTAGTTAACTAGACCACCCATACCAAACAAACCAGGGGTGTTACCTCTGGTGAAGCCAACACCATTTCGTCGCTTGCTTAGCGGAGCACCATTGTGTCCATAGCGATCATCAAGAGCTAGCCGATTGATATCAACGAAGTCATTGGTGAGGTTGTTAGCCTCCCAAGCAATCACAGGGTGATACCTGGGTTGCTTGGCTTGAATGCTGTTCATGCCGTATTGCACGACATCACATCCAGCCGCCAGCGCCAGCGATCTCAAGAACTTCGGAGTCGCTCATTTGCACTTGCTCCTGGTGGCCGAATAGGTGACTGCTACTAGCAGCGTAGTATCCTTGTTCGTCGCCAATGTCGTTAACCATGACTCGGCGCTTCACAGCATTAGGTACGCCCATGAGGGTTAGAGGGGACTTGTAGGTGTCCTCACCGTAAGCAGAGTTTCGTAGGTGCGCGTGGGAGGACGAGGTGGAGCTCGTGGTGCTCATCGAGGCACCCATGGCGTCGTACAGGTTGCGCTTGTTAGCAATAGCGCTAGACGTAGAGGTCGAAGTAGTGGCACCGATCCCCTCCACTGGTGCGATATCCTTCGGCCAATACTCTCCAGCGGGAGCAGAGAATGCTCTAAGCACGTTGCGGGTGGTGTAGAGTCCAACGGCAGCTAGAGTGAACCCGTTAATCGGGTGCTTCTTAGCAAACCGCCAGAACTCTCGGAGCACTCTAAGCACCTCAGAAGAGCATGGTGGTGATGCCAACGGCGTTCTTCTGCTTCGGGGTGAGCTTGTTACCGGAGAAGTACTCGATAATCGGCGCACCGACGTAGCGGCCAAGGCCGTAGTTGATCGCGAGGCCCGTCAGAACGGCACCAGAGAGGATAGCAACAGTCGCTCCACCGGCAGTAGCGGCAGCGGCGTTTTCACCAGCAGCGCCAACACCACGAGCACCGTAGAGTCTCAGGGCTCCAGGGTTTTCGGAGAGGAGCTTCCAAACGGTCATGCGCTTGAGGGGTTGTTTAGCGGGGTTAGCAGCACCAAAGAACTGGTGGCCGCCAGCGTCAACACCAGCGTTATTCGGGACGGGTCCAAACGTGTGAATATGACTGTAGTACGGCTCCATGCTAATCAAACCTGCTTCATTGCGTATGTAATTGCCCACCCTAGTGCACCGGCGGTTATGGTTCCGATGGCGGCACCTCTTATCAGCTGATTGGTAGATTCGTTACGCTTCCAATAGGCACCTGCTACTAGTCCGAGTGCGCCAAGGATAGGGCTTAGGTTGGGCTTGCCACTTTCTTGTGCTAGCTTTCTAGAGTGTAGTCCACCGTAAGCAGCTCCTGCTCCGCCGATAGCACCAACTACACCGAACGTAAGCAATCTACCCCAGCTGGAGAAGCCGGAGTCGGTGTAACCGTAAGCTGCTCCGGCTAGAGCACCCATGGCGGTTGCGCTGAGGTAGGTGACCCGGTTCTCAGCGAAGCCCGTCATAAGTTCACCTCATGCGGATCTTGCCTAGGCCGTTGATACCTGCGAACACGTAGGTATCAGTTACCTTAGCAGGATAGGACTGACTGATGATCTGCTTGTTATCCTTATAGTTGAGCTTAGGGAAGAAGATGGAGTCGTGGTACTCAGCATCGTACCTGACGTTGCCACCTTCAGGTCTGCGCTGAATCTCATCCTGCTCACGGACACCGGGGCCAGTGGGGCGCGAAGAGATTGTAGCACGGAACATCAGGTCAGAGGGGTCTCCGCCTTCGGTTCTGACTTGACCGATGCCAGCCATCGGGCTTTGTTCGTCCTTCTTGTCGAAGATACCAGACCAAGCACTGCCGGTCTTGCCTTTGCGGATAACGGCAGCGAGGAAGTTACCGCCGTAGTAAAGCGCCATAGGAGCAACGAAGAACCCAACCATGGGATGACGGTCAACGTAGTCTAGTAGAGGGTTTTCGTAAGCCATGTAATCACCCCTGTAGGTACTTGGTTCTGACACGACGGACAACAATCTCCTTGATGAAGATGTGGGGAGTGTCTCTAGCGTTGTCAATTAGTCCAAAGGACACGTACTTTGCTAGGTTCTCATCCGTATTGTCGGTTAGCTCCATGTTAGGAGGCTTGAAATTGAGGCCGGGATCCATGATGTACAGGATAGCACCGTCAGTAGCGGGGTTGTAAGTAGCACCATCAGGGAATGGTACAAAAATACCACCTCTGTACTTGTAAGACTCCAGTAGTCTACCGGGGAAGTAAAGCTCAGAGCCGTTGCGGAACACCATGGGCTTATTGTTCGCTCCTGTAGCAGGGAAGTTACCAATAGCAACACCACCGGCAGAGTCAATGTTAGTAGCTAGAGTCTCGGTGTTGTCACCATAGACGATGATGGCTTGACGAGAGCTGGTAAAGTCAGAGCCCTTCAAGCTACCAGGCCAAGGCTTGGCTAGCATGGTCGGGATGGTGGACAGATCGACACCATTCACCGACGTGGCACCGGGCTCACCGAACACAACGAAGGGTTGAGTGGCTCCTGCGGTGGTGATTTGAGTGATGCTGATCTTGCCTGCTTCACCCTCATAGGGGTTGAAGGGCACAGTCTCAAGCAACGAGTTCTCAAGAGCGGTGAGGTTGAAAGCGTTCACGTAGTAGCTCTCAGGGTTCTTGACAATAGTGTTGGAGAACACTTCCGTGCCCATCTCCACCATGTTCTTCGCTTGAGGCACAGTTAGCGCACCGCCAGCCATGAATGGAATGTGCTGAGGAGTGGGCAAACCACCACGGCTTTGGAATCTCTGAGTCGTGTTCTGATCGAACAAGCTAGCCTTACGCAAGTCGTTTCTAACGAGGATGCGCACCTTGTCAGTGTACTTGTCAGCTTTGCGAGGGTGGTACTTCACAACGTAGGTTCCGTCCTTCTGACGGTCCTCGGCAAAGAACTCTCGCTCAGAGTACTCATCACGGCCACGGGTGAGCAGCTCAGCAGCCGTAACACCGTTCGGCTCCTGGTTCTTGTAATCGTCAAGCTCCAAGTACACGCTCGTGAAGGGGTTGTCAGTGACCACTTCAATGGAAATGATTTCACCGGCTTCAATGAGGTTTAGAACCTCAACGGCTTGGTCAGAGGGTAGCAGCAACGGGCCACGGCGTTCAGTAACGAAGATGCGCTGTTCGACCACTCGCGAGCGAGGACTATCAGCAACAACCGCAGTCGCTCTGGTGGTAGCGTTCGGGTTGCTGAGGTCCTCACCACGCCGAGGCGTGGAGTAATCGACGATCTCCATCAGGTTCTCGTCGTCGTAGTATGGAGTGTGACTCCCTCTTCTCAATCAGACCACCTCCCGATCACTTCGGGAACCAGTCCGCTAGCATCGAGCCCTCAACAGGAAGACCAGTAGAGTTGATGATCTTGAAGCGCAGACGACCGCCGGAGCGCTGCTTGAACATGTTGACCTGCTCAGGCGTGAGCTCAAGGATGCGGTACTGCCACCCGATGAGGCGAATGCGACCGTCAATGAGCCACTCGTCGGAGTCGTTCACGAGACGTAGGTTGGGGAGGTTGTTCTCACCGTGCTCAATCCACAAGGAGTAGTCCCAGTTGGGGGACTCGGGGGAGGACAAGCTGCCGTCAATGAAACCGGAGACACCTTCGATGTAGGACTCGTTGCGGGCCGTACCAGAGGAACCCTCAGGCGCTTCGTTGAGCACGAACTTGGGCACACCGGCAGGGTGCTTGACGTAGAGCTTACCGGAAACAGTACCGATCTGCACCGGGGTGTTCGTACCGTCACCGAGGAAGCCGACAGGAGTACCGCCGCCGTTGGGGGACACACCGTTGAGCGAGTGCCACTCACCGGCTCCAGCCGTGTCCATGAACTTGGGCTGCAGCGGGAGGGTGGGGCAGAGGTGGTAGAGGTTGCCCTTGAAGGGCTCCAGGTCATCGAAGGAGATGTAGCCGGAGTCGTAGTCGGGCTTGATGATGTTGCCAACGAGGTTGGCAGCCGACGCGCCGTTAGCGATGTCGTAGTAAGCCTGCATCGAGTGAAGACCGTACTGGGTAGCGGGCGTAGCGTCCGTACCGTTGAGGGCTTCGGGGGAGGTGTCGTGACCGAGGTTCACGGTGTCGCTGAAGAAGAGATCCACAGCGAGAGGCTCAACAGCCGTAACGAGGTGCATTCTGCTGCGCAGACGAACGAGGTAGCCGGGCTCTAGACGGACATGGTCCGAGTAGAGTGGCGTATCGCCGGTGTTCGCTAGACGCCCGAGGGCGTTACCACTTCTGTATCCTTGATTTGCGTTTGCCATGTAGACCACTTCTCTATCTTTCTGGGGTCAGACCGTTCGGTCTAACTGTCGCACGGAGCTACTGGATATAACGGCTCCGCTACTGAAATGGCTTATCGCCACGAAGCCATCCAACCAAAACGAAGCGTTCACCTTGGGTAACTGGTGTTACCTTATGCAACACAAAGGAGGGAAACAAGATCATCTTTCCTTGAGGGATTGTGAAAGCCTGCTCTTTGCTACCTGCCTTGAATACTACCTGTCCTCCTTGATAGGAAGACTCATCGGATACGCCTACTATGAAGGATAGCTTTCGAGATTGGTGATGTCCACTCCCTAGGTCAAGATGCCAATCATAGTGTCCACCATGAGTGTACTTCAGAAGCTGAAGTGGGTCATGGGTGTCGAGCTGATATTGCCAGATTTGCTGATTGACTGAAATCGCTTGGGGGATGATGAGGTCATAGAGCTCTTTGTGATCCTCGACCTTTAGGGCATGAGCCCTAGCTTTGCGTACCTTCGTGTCTATACCCGTGAGAGTACCTACGGGCTTGGTTATATCGCCAAAGGTAGTCATGAGGTCCTTGCACTGATCAACCGAGAGGACCAAGTCGTTGGTCATAACTGCCGGACTGAATGCCATGAGGCATCCTCAGTTCAGCTGATATTTGAGAGGTGCTATGACGGGGGGCCGCAGCCCCCCGCCATAGCGGGTCGTTCTACCCCTGTCTCCAGGGTGCGACCACTTTCTCCCTAAGAAGGGAGTTAAGTGGGATCTTTGTTTGCCTGACTGCCGCATCAGTAGATGCGACCGACCGCGAGAACGCTCACGAGGAGAGCAGAGTCCCCAATCGCGTCGTTCAGCGTAGCCGCCGTGTCCGTGGTCGTGAGCGACGTGAGGTCGCCCGTAACCACAGCCGTGCCGGTACCCAGGTCAGAGTCCTTGAGGACCTCAGTGAGGTCAAGGGTCTGCGCGTGGGCGCCAGCATCGAAGGCCGTCTTCATCAGCGCGGACTGCATGTCCACAGCCGAGTGGCGCTCGTCACCGTCCGCAACAGCGGGGGAGTCGCGCTCGTTGAAGAGGTCGTCAACGGTAGCAGTGTCGTCCACTTCGATGGTCACAACACCAACGTTGAGGATGGCTTCGATAGCCATGCCACGGTTGTTGGCGGCGGTGCTGTCGCGCTGGCTGCCCGCAAGGGGCACAGCGTCAATGTTCGCCAGAATGTTGTGCTCAACGGTGTCAGTCAGAGCAGTCGCGTAGCCTTCCGCGATAGCGAAGGGCGAAGCCGTGTAGTCCACGAACGCGGTGAAGTCCGGGCGCAGCGAGGGCGCGTACTTCTGAGCCGCGATGGCGTGAACCGTGTCAGCCTGCGCCTGCGTGGGCGTGCCGTCAGTGTCCACGACTAGCACGTTGGTACGGACCAGCTGAAGCTGGGCACCGAACGCAACGTCCAGTCCACCTAGAGAAACCATACTTGGTACCTCCTGTTGTTCACTACTGAAGACCCAAAGGGTCTCAGCTCAGCTCCCCGATGTTCTGCGTCAGCTGGATGAGCTCGTGGTGCTGGCCCACAACGGAACCAATGACACGCCACTTCTCAGCGCCGGAGATGGTCGAGTTACCGAAGGCAGCAGCGCCGCCAACCACACGGTGGTTGCAGACGATGTTCTTCTCGGGTTCGATGACGATGGGGCTCTCGTACCAGACGAAGGGCTCTTCGAGCACCTCAAAGATCTGGTTTTCGAGAACGGGCGTCTCGATACCGCTGATGGCCCACTGGTGCTCAGAGATGAGGAGAGGCGTCACGGGGTACTGGATACCCATAACGAGGTAGAAAAACTCCTCCAAGCTCTTGAACGAAAGCGTCTTGGAAGCCCAGCCGAAGCTGTCCACGCTAACGCTGTTCGGGTTGCCGGTGGTGCCAGACGAGGGGATGAGCCACTGGCCGTAGGTACCGAGGATGCTGAACTGGTCAGCTCTCAAGATACCCTTGCCGTAGTCGCCCTTGGGCCAAACGCCCTGGCTACCCTTGCCCCAATGGGGGAAGTTGGTCGCAATCTTGCTTTCAATCAGAGACAGGTACGACTTGATTTGTCCAGTCGGTCTGTCATAGTACGGTCGTAGTTCCATGTTGTTCACATTCCTTTTTTGTTAGTCGCCCTATTGTTCGGGCAAGCTGACCATAGAGCTACCCCTTATGAAGGCGCCGATTCGCTTGAATCTCAAGCGACATTCTTTTGTGTGTGATAGTAGTGCGAGGGATATGAGCGAGAACACTTCCAAGCAGATTACGGTCCGGTTTGAGCTGACTGATTGGATTAGGATCCTAGAGGCTGCTGATGAAGCTGGCATCAAGCCGGTGCAGTTTGTGAGGAGTACTGTGCTACGCACATTGAACGGTCAGTTGATTGACGTTAAGTCAATCGAGTCCTACTTCCGTCAGCAAGACAAAGATGACTTGGTGAAGCGTAGAGGCTTCTAAAGGTGGACTGGCGATGTTGAAACCGTCCAACACCACAAGGACACTCGGGAGCATCGCCAGCCCGAGGAGGTCTCCCGAGCAATCCGATGCTAGTTAATCCGATATTTGAAGATCACTCTGCAGGGACTCTCTTACTACCACTCCTACGGATCTTCCTATAGATGCGACTACCACAGTTGGTACAGGGAGGGAGTCTATCCTGCTTAGGGAAGCTAGTGAGCTTCCCACAGTTAACGCACGCATAATCCATGATATCACCGTGAAGTGGGCTGACAAGGCGAGATGATAGGTGAAACGAACCTACCCGGGGAGCCTTGCCAGCCCGGTGGAGGTGATTCCCCGGGCAAACTGACCGAAGTAAATCGTGTATATCAACCGAGTGGTTGATGATGAGAGTGAGAGAGGTGCTACGACGGGGGGCCGAAGCCCCCCGCCGTAGCGGTCTTTTCCCCCTGTCGCCAGGGTTGAGACTACTCAGTGAGTAGGTTCTTTGTTTGCCGAGCGTTCAACTTCAGAAGACGTTGAACTTGGGCGCGGAGCCAACACCGAAGAGCTGGTCCTCGACCGGGGCCGGGAGCATCTCCGCGTCCATGGTCGCTTCGCCCAAGTAGCCCAGGTAGCCGCCACGGTAGCCGGCCATGCTGTGCATGCCGTCTAGGGTGACGTTGTAGGGCAGGTACTTGGCAGCCATGTCGCTCGTGCGAGCCAGAGCCGTAGCCGCGAAGACGCCGAGGGCGATCATGTTGGCAGACAGCGCGGCAGACTCGGACATCAGGCCCATCGAGGCAGCACCGTAGGTGATACCCGCCGACACGAGGACGCCGAGAGCGGCCTGGCCGTAGGGGTTCATCAAGAGGGTGTCACCGATGACGGGCACGCGAGCCAGGTAGCTGCCGAGGTTGAGCTTCTGGTAAGCAGCAACAGCGAGCGTGGGCAGAGCAAGACCACCAACAACGCCGAGGATGGCGCTGAGGTCGAGGTGCTTGCGCACGTACTTGCCGAAGCCACCGAGCTTGGGCATGCGCAGCTTCATCCGGCGAGCGGAGCGGCGGCGCGAAACGGTGCGGCGAGCAGCCGAGCGGCGGCGGCGAGTCGTGGACTTGCGGCGAGCCGGGGATCGGCGGCGGCGAGTCGTGGACTTGCGGCGGCGCGTCGTGGGCTTGCGGCGGCGAGTCGTGGACTTGCGGCGCGTCGTCTTGCGGCGACGGGTCGCGGGCTTGCGCCGGGTCGTCTTGCGGCGACGGGTCGTGGGCTTGCGCCGGGACACCGTCTTGCGCCGGGTGGTTCTGCGGCGAGTCGTGGGCGACTTGCGGCGGGTGGTCCGGCGGCGCCGGGTGGTCGTCTTGCGGCGAGCGGGCGCCTTTCGGCGGCGCGTCGTCGTCTTGCGACGGGTCGTCTTTCTACGCGCCGGAGAGGCGCGACGGCGTGCAGTCGTCTTGCGACGAGCCGCCGTAGTCTTTCTACTGGTAGTCTTTCTTCTAGCCATTTTACTTCCTCCCTTGCGGGACTTCGCAGTGGTCTTTCGGGAGCTTCTGCTACCCTTACGACTCGCTACCTTGTTGGCGGCTCGTCGCTTGGCAGGTCTGCGAGGGTTCAGGATAACCACTTCCTCCAGAGCCATTGCGATCAAGCTACCCCAACAAGCCTCCAGATATAAGGGGCGTGCATAGTATGACAATGTACTACCACGCAATTCTGATAAGCACAGTGACGCTGCGCTATCCAATGGCAACTGGTAGGAGGCAGGCTCAGAACCGAGTCAACTCCCTACCTGTTACGGTAACCATAGATCGTGAGTTGCTTGATTGGTTAGAGACCCGTGTTGACTCTAGGATGTTCGCTAACCGTAGCCATGCGGTTAACAGGTCCATTGGTTTCCTTAAGTGGGCGCTTGAAAACCACCCTGAGTTGTTCTATGGTAGAACTACTCAACCTCAAGGTTCTCAACCAGCTCAGCCATCTCGTCAGCAGCAGCCCGGTACAGATCAGCGCTTCCCTCGTTGACTACTAGGCAAATCGTTGGGATATCGTAAACCAACGCACAATACGCGTTAGCATACATCGCTTCAACTGCAAGCGTCAGCTCTTGAGCTTCGCTGAAGTTACTCAGCATCTGAACAATGATATCATTCAGCGAGTCGTTGGTTACTGCGTCAGCATGGAATACTAGGAAGTCAAAGTGATCCAGATTGCTACCTTCAGGGTCGAAGGAGCGAACATCGAAGTGGATTTCCGGGTCTGCTACCGTGCCCAGCTTCTTGGCGTACTCAGAGTTCATCGCTTCGCTTGTGGATACATCCAGAACAGAGGGGTTGTCCGTTGAAGCAATAATTTGGTTGTCAATCATCCTGTAGCTTAGCGAAGCGCTGAGCATCTTGGCGAAAGTCTTGGCTGCGCCATTGCTTACAACCTCCGGGGCTGTGATGATGACTGTCATCGCTTCATACGCAGCGAGCGATAGCTCTTAGGGGCTTCGACTGTGACGGGCTCATGCTTCTTCCAAGTACCACCACCTACAGTATAGTAGAACCAATACTGATTCATGTCATCGAAGAAGAAGTCCCTTGGATAATGCTCTAGGTTCTTACTCTTCAGATAGTCAGGTCTATCGTCGATCTTGAAGATGAACTTGTTCTCGGATTGGCTGTATGCTGTGTCATTCAGCAACGCCATGCGTTGCGTGAGTGCCATACCTGTGATACCAATACCTGCACCAACAGTCCAAATCAACTCAATCGCACGGGTGCTTCCCTTCTTGGTGTACAATTGAATCTCGTCAATGGCAACAACGCGTCGGATGCGTCTAAACCCATCAGTGCGTTGTAGGTTGAAGATCATTTCAACGACCTTGTCGAGCATCTCAACGCGCTCACCTTGATCGCCTTGGGTTCTGAAAACGATTCGGGGGTTCTTCTTGACTAGCTGAGCGTACACTTCGATAGGGTCATCACAGACCGTTCCAAGCTTTTCGTAGTCCTTGTCGGCTTTGGGGTCAACGAAGATAGTGTGCACTCCGGTTTCCTGAAGGCGCTCAAGCACATGACCCGTGAAGTAGGTCTTGCCTGAGCGAGTCATTCCAAGGACAACTGTGTGTCGGTTCTTGATGGCGTCAACGACCGTGCCTGCCAGCCTCGCCATGATTGGCTTAAGCTTCAGCCGCTATTTCAGAAGTACTCATCGAACGGGTCGTCTTCAGCAAACTCACCGTGTCGCCACTCGCCTGGATTATCCTTGATCAATCCAGCTTCAACTGCTAGCGAGTGGTCGCTCATCTTCTTGCCGCCTTTGAAGACGGTGTTACCAAGTGTGACGAACGAATACACCCGGCCTGCAGCCCATTGGTGTTGTTGAACACCGGGGCGGTGACCAATACGCCAAGCAGCAAGCCCCTTGTCGTACACCTTCTGAAGAATGCTCTTCTTTACACCGGTTGCCTTGCTCATCTTGCTTAGGAAGTCGCCTTCCTCAGGCAACGGCCCGTACATTTGAATGAACTTCTTTTGGTACTTGCTTGGTACTGTTTTGTAACCCCTAGCTGTTGCCTTGATATCAGATACCCAATACTTGTATGCCTTAGGATCGTCTAGACTATACTTGTAGCCCTTATCGATCTCCTTGATGGCGATGGCCTTCTCAGTGGGGGTGAGACCCTTGAGGTACTTGGTTGGAAACTTGTTACCTCCGGGTGTGCGGGGGTTGACGATGATTTGCTCATCGGCTTCCAACAGATCAGCTCGCACCTCGTGAGCGGGTCGGTAAATCAGTTGTTGAGTGTGGATCCGCTTAAAGTAGGCATTATCCTTCCCTGGGAGATGTGTTTCACGATATCCACTGTAATCTAGCCCTTGTGTTATCACAATAGTGGCTTGAGTAGCGTATTCTGCATCCTTTGAATCATAGTACAAGAAAGGGACCACAGCCGCATAAGTGTAGGCGCCTTCGATTTGCTGCGCTGAAGCCTCGACTAGGTTTGCACCAGTTGAGCTATATCTTTCGTAGTCAATACCTCTAATGTCTGCGTCAGCTCTGTGAGCAAACTCGTGGTCAGTAGCTGTTTGAGTATCTAGCATAACGAAACCATCATACAACTCCATTAGATTCCTACCTACTAGCGACTCATTGGGGTCGAAGTCTATCTTGTGTGTTGAGATCATTCCGCTCTTATACTCTTCTTGACTAGCCACAGCTTTGCTGCCTTCTTGCTGAAGCTTCTCAGCCAAGTCTATCAGTGCATCGTGTGCATAGTATTGGCGATCTTCTTTGGCCTGTCTAATGAGATGAGGAAGGGCGTCCTGTATACCTCCTAGAACCTGCAATTGTTGAGGGAGATTGATAGTCACTCGCTGTAAATATGTTTGATATGCTCCGTCTTTGACGACGAAAGTATTCAGTGAGCCTTGGTTACCGCCCTCTCCGAAAGCAAATGAGCCCTTACCCTTGGCGCGGGCTCTGCGTGTGATATCGCCGCCTACTTCAGTAACTCTGTCGAGATAGCGATAAGAGTCTGACCTTGGTGTGAACACTCCGAACTCATCTGCTAGCAGCTCGCCTGCTTCAATTCTAGCTTTGTCGTCCTTGTAGTCTTCATCAAGGTAACGCTGATAGAAGGGGTGCTTGGAGTCTTCCCGGTATTCCGGGTCGAGCGCCTTCTTGAGCATGTGAGCGATGCCTCTAGGATTAGCTAAAGGGCTCTCCACCAACTTTGCGATGTGTTCGTTGCCAGTGATCGTGATGTTCCGACCAGAGTACTTGAATCTCAAATTGTCAAGTGCGCCTTCATATCCTGAGAGGGCTCTCAGTTTGTTACGGTCCTTAATGCGCTTGTTGTCGTTGGATTCGGTTAGGAACTCGATGGTCTTGTCCGTGTTCTCGTCCATGTAGATCTGCCAGAAGGGGCCGTAGTAGTGCGCCAAGGCATCGGCAGCGGACATAACCGCTGCATAGGGAGTGCTCTCGCCGTTCCAGTCGGGCGTTTTGATTTCCTCCATCAGCTCAAGGTGCTTCATCACTTCCTTGGCGTACTTCTTGCCACGGTGCTTAACCAGCAGCTTGCGAACACTGGTGTAGTCATCCTTGTTGTTAGCGTCAAGCATCTTGGGGTAATCGTGGAGCCACACCATGTCCTCGATGATTTGCTGATCAAGCTCCGGACCTAGCTGCTTTGCAATCTTCATCACATAGTCCAGGTGATGAATCACATACCACTCGTGGTGCTTGAACGACTTATCCGTAGCAGCTCTAAGTGCCTCAAGTTTGATTGGGTCAGCATCCTCAGGCTCGATTCTGATTTGAAACGAATGTTCCGTGGGCTTGCCTACGATGAATCCAGGATTGATTCGGCCCTGTTGCCTGAGTCGCTCCAAAATCTCACGGTTTCGCTCCCTGGCATAGGCACTTTCGTCAGCTAGATCCTGCTTATCTTGTTCGAGCTTGGCTAGTAGATATGAAACAGTTTCAACATCTATCTGACCGCCTCGGTGTACCTGCACGTTCTTGATTTCTTCATCCGTGTACGTTTGACCGTTCACAACCACCCAAGTTGGATGCTTCCCCATTGGGTACCTGACGAGTAGCGACTCGCGTTGTGCTAGCGGATTCAGGTTTAGCGGGTCGGCCTTGACATTGGTTCCTTTGATGAGTGTTCCAAAGGAGTCCTCGAAGGTTACTTTGTTGCTGCCGAACCATCCTGGGTTCTTGTACACAAACTCAGTCGTACCCCACTTGCGCTTCTCGGTCATCCCGATCCAAGGAACGTTAGGACACGGAGGCATTCGCTCCTTCTTCTCGACCTTGCGAGCATATCGCCAGGGGTCGTGGCCCCACACCCAAAGAGCCAGCAGCTTGCGAGTGGGGCGTCCCTTCTTGTCAGTGTAAGCACCACGCTGACCACGGGCTCTTGAATTGAATGAGATCTGGCGACCACACCAATACCAATCAGTTTCATTCCACTTCTCAAGAGCCATGTTGTAATAGCGCTTGATAATCATTGGACCATCTTGGATGTAGTCCTTAGGACCAGTTAGACCTAGCTTACCTCTCATGCGAAGGATAGCTAGACCAGAGGTTCTACCTCTGTTAATTCCACCAAACTCCTTCTGGCGTTTCTTGTTGATGCCCGCTTGCTTACCTAGGTCCGAGTCAAGGAATACCTTCAGCTCCTTGTTCTTCATGTTCACAAGCCTGACCCACTTCGTGAAGCGCTCAAGCCCAACAGGGTCTGCGCGACGGACTGGGTTATCAGCAACTTCGTCAATGTCTTCGTCACTACCTACTGCTTCAGCAATTGCTTCAGCAATAGTGAGCTGACCCTTGGGCATTTCTGAGGGGACCTTGATTTCGAGCCTGGTAGGTCTGACGCGATCAGTCCGTAGATCCGTCAAGTCAGCTTCCTGTGTATCGTGAGTAGGAATGCCGTAGTCATCGAGAGTCTTCTGATCATCGTTGACTCTTACGTCTCCTGCTTCAGACATACGACCAGGTTTGATCAATGCATCTCCTCCAACCGTTCCAACGTGAACGCCATCGGTATAAGAGTCGAAGTTGATGTTGCTACCAATCGCTATGTTTAGTGGGTTGCTCCTTGGGAGTGCTCCCATGATCTCCTTTGCTGGATAGTCAAACTTACCCTGTTGGGTTTTGATTCGTAGGTCGAAGTTCATAGCGAGGCTTGACTTGATGTGAGACGGAATGATCTCCGCTCGCTTGCGAGCCTCCTGTGGGCTCATGTCGCCACGACGTAGAAGCCTCTTGCGAATGAACTCCGGGTCTTCTACTGGTTCCAAGTACACGCTGAACGTGTTCGGGAAGGTGCGCTTGAGGTCATTTAGTCCGCTGAGGCTAACGTCAACGAGCACGTAGTTAGCACCCTCAAAGTCAGAGCGCTTGCGTCCGTAGTAGTTACCGTTCTTCTGAAGCGTAGCCATGATCATCTCGCCGCTAGCCATCAGCCGCTTGAACTCGCTAGCGCTAACGAACTCGCGCTCACCGGCTTTGTCGGATTTGCGCTTCTGACGAGTAGTGTACGTGGGAATGGTCTTGGCGTTAGGCAGAGCCTTCAGCAGATTTCTGATGGTCGTGGACTTGCCAGAACCGCTCGGTCCACTGATAGCAATCACCTGAGGAGAGGGGTTCATCGCTGGCTCAAGAGCGGTCACATTGAACACATCAGGATCAACCGGAAGACCTGCGCGATACAGTGCAGTACCAACCTTGTCCACTGCTTCCATAGCAACCTCCATCGTATCCTTCTCGGTCGTCACAAAGATCTGAGCGTTGCCGGTGCTTTGGGTAATCATCATGGTGACAAGTCCACCCTGAGTGGGGACTCGCAGATTGAATCGTCCCTTGAAGAAGAAGGGCTTGGTTGCGTCGTATCTGCTTGCGCTAAACTCGCTGAGCGCATCTGCTACGGGGTCGTAGAAGTCTAGTGCTTCCGGCGGGAATGCCGTCGCCAGCTCGGCCTTGCGGAAGCTGATGCTAGGCGGGTTGAGCAAGGAGTCAACGAAGTCTCCCTTCCCACCTTCGCGATATAGAAAGGCAATGAGCGCATCACCTGCCTGTTGCTTGAGTAGGTTGTAGATTTCAAAGCGGGCGATTTCAAGCTCCTTCTTACCTGCTTGCACTTCCTTGATAGCTTCGATAGCCTTGATACTGTAATCAGATAGGATGACTAGGGGATAGTAATCGCCAGCCATGGTCTTAGCGTTGTCAGAGTACACATCCTCGTTGCGGATGATATCCTCAAGCAAGGTCAAGGTTTCAAGCGCATCGCCTTCGACCTCCAGGTATTCACACAGCTCTCCCAAGCGAGACTCCGTGCCAGAGCCGTCTCTGACCTTCTCATCGGACTTGGAGATATCGTAAGCTAGGTTGAGGATGTTCAGTGCGTCGAAGTTGCTGAAGTTAGCTGCCTCAAACGGCTGAGCCATGTACTGATCGTACTTGCGCTTGCTGCCGCCGTGGGGAACCACTCCGATGGACATGAAGGAGTCCTTGACGTGTTGCTTGTAGTACATCTGATGCCAGTAGGCGTAGTTTTCGTGAGGCATCTCACTGGTCTTGAACTCGGGCCAGCTGTACTTGCCAGAGTTGATATCCGCAATACCCTTCATCAAGAACTCATCGTCAAGATGCAGGTCGTCAGCAACCGGGCCTTCGGGGTTCTTCTTGACTCGATAGTAGCAGTGGTACTTGAACGAGAAGTACTTGCCGTACTTCTTGTTCATCCACTTGACAAGGTCCCTGGTGATGTTCTCACAGAACTCTAGGTTGGCGGCATCCTGAACCTTCTTCGGAGTGTTCTCCTTGAGCGGGGTCTTGGCCTCCCACTTCTTTTCTAGCTCGCTGATGTGTGCATCAATCTCCTCCAAGAGCTTGCCTTCATCGAGCTTGAGGAAGTCAGCTTTGGCTCCCTTCTTGGGCGTGATTTCAAAGTGATCCATGCGGTCCTTCATCACCGTCATGAAGTGACGAATGGACCTTGGCTCGTGGGAGAGGTCCATGTAAAGGAGGTAATCATCCGGCGAAGATAGTGAAGGCTCGTCCTTCGAGGGGTGGGTGTGGTACATCATCTTGGCTTGCGGGATAGCCTTGGTGATCTTGATCTTGGGCATTACTAGCGAAGCCCTTCGGTGGTAGATGTTTTTGGCATCACAGTAGCCGTAGTTTTCACCCATGTAGCCGACGAAGCTGAACAGCTTGGCTCTGAATTGAGGACTGTTGAATCCACTGTAGGGGAAGACGCGGAAGTAGGTCTCAGGGTTCTGCATCTCCATGCTAGAGTACTCTTCGTCAAACTCCTGCACTCCGGGGTTCGCCCGTACCACCGGAATGATGTGCATCGCGCCGGAGACCACAACCTTGCCATCGCTTGGCTTGACGCTGTAATCGTGTGCGCGAACCACTAGGTTGTCAGCCGTAGGGATGACTTGAGTGCTGTAGAAGTTGCGCAGCAAAGTGGGAACGTGCTTGGCTCTCGTCCCCTTCGGAAGGTGGATCTCGTACTTGAGCACATCATTGTCCATCGTAGCCTTCGACTCAAGGACCTGCTTCTTGTGGATGACTTCGCCCTTCTTGGGGAAGTTCATGGCCTGAAGAAGCTCAGGGAGCTTCGAGTTCGGCCTCTTCATCATCTTCGGGCACCTCGTATAGGTCGGATAGGATTAGATCAAACAGTTCGCCGGTGATTTCTTCAGAGTACTCAAGGTCAATCCTGGCTGTCTCTTCGTCGGTCAAAGTGTATTGCTGAGTGGCGATTCGCATCAGGCGCTCCTTCTCTAGCATCGGAACTTCCCACGTACTGAACATGCCAACAGCGTAAAGCTCCCACTCCTCCTTAGGTTCAGGCAGCGCATCCCACTTGTTGAACTCTTCGACGTAGGTATCCACTCGCCTTTGCCACACATCGTCCTTAACAGCGGGGTTGCTGAGGATGGCTTCGTACAGCTCGTCTTCAGCAGACTTGCGTAGTGAAGTGGTCCCCAGGGACTTGTGCAGTTTTGTGGTTTCAGCAGCATACGCTTCGATGTAGTCCTTGTCGTAGCCACGGCGGTTGCCATCTTCTGAGTCACGGTTGCCGGGGATTCGACGGGTGGTGTAGCCAAGCACCTTGGCGTCTTCGATGGCTTGCAGTCGGTTGCCTTTCAGATGATAGATCTCCATCACATCAGAGTAGCTCTTGATTGGACTTAGTTGGTCATCCATTCGGGTGACTGCGTTACCGTCCTGACCCATGCCGAAGGTATCGTCAATCGCGTCAGTGTACTCCCATCCAAGGTTGGTAACCCGGTAATTTGGAGGAGTCTGAGTCTTGACTAGCGAGTTGGAATCAACGAACACCTTGTATCCGTCTTCACCTCTGATGTATCGCTTGTAGGGTGCTTCAAGCTCCCCGGGCAAGCGCTGACCAAGGTAGAACGGTCCAGGTCGAATCAGTGGAATCTGAACGGTTCGCCCACCGACTAGACCCTTCTCAGTTGGGATGCCAAGCTTCGTAGTCAAGGACTCAGTGACCCCAAAGAATGCAGGGTTGCGCTTGATGAATCTAGGATAGCCGTCGTTGGGGTTGGGCAAGCCGTCAAGCAGAGAGTCCTCTTTGGTGGTCTTGCGCGATAGCTCGATGAGTGGATCCTGCTTAATCGAGATGTTACTGGGCTTCCTATAGTCTAGGTCTTCTTGGATAGAGATGATTCTAGCGTTGATGATTCTGTTGGAAGCATACACTGGCTTGACTGGGCGATAACGTCCGTCACTGGTGAAGACGAACGTAGCGTTAGCCATTCGCTGCGGAGTGATGTCGTCGTAAGCAACCTCAACGACCACGCTTGGCTCGGTGAACACGATCTTCCCTTCAGCACCAGAGCCTCGGGGTGGTGGGATGACTCTTCGCTTATCGGGGCCTTCGATGAGGGTCCTGAGCGTAATGTCGTCTTCCTTCTTCAGAGCAATCTGCGCCTTGCCAATCATCATGTACTCAACACCGTACTTGTTTGACGGCTTGGCGAGACCGATGATCACGGGAGGAGTCTTGGTGCTGTCGTAGGCGCGGCCAGTGGTATCCATCGCCATGACTGTAGCCATGATGGTGCGAGTGGACTTCACGAGATACTTCTCCTCACCTTCAATCATCATTGAGCCCATCATGCGAGAGCGTAGGAGGTCATTGAACAGCGTCTTGACCTTCATGCCCACGGGGGACTCAAACTCGTAGTACGCGGAAGGCACAATGCGCTTGGTGGAGAACTCCTTGATCTGCTCACCCATCATCGCAATCGGTACTGCGGAGCCGTTTACCATGCTCGCTCTGTTGATGGTGAAGCGCATGACGCGGGCATCTTGGGGTAGCACACCCTCTGTTCTAATCAGAGCATTGCGCGTT
>Ga0255761_10000530_pt1 | contig 35365 bp, 55 predicted proteins | sample 071ome_29_FD_179961 | JGI IMG/M metagenome (GOLD analysis project Ga0255761, IMG submission 179961) | Coastal salt marsh microbial communities from the Groves Creek Marsh, Skidaway Island, Georgia - 071407BT metaG (version 2) | ecosystem: Environmental > Aquatic > Marine > Intertidal zone >... | reverse complement strand
CTTGGGAACAGCCCATCGTTATCAACAGTGTAAGCAAGCTGAGCCTTAATTAATTGGTTAAGATTGTTGTTGCACACAGAAACTTCTGCTGATTCTCTTGCAGAACCCAATGCGGCAAGCGTTATAGAAATTAAAACTACAATAATAGATATAACTACAAGCAATTCTATTAAGCTAAAACCCTTTCGTTGTCGTAATTTATTCATAAATATCTCCTTTAGAGTTCGTTTATTATACGATACTTGTTTAATTTGTCAAGATCTTTTTGCCATTATACTCTTCTTTAAACTTAACAAAAGAAGCAAGTGCTACGAGGCTCAAGAATATTGCAATAAACAATAACACAAAATCAACCATAATGACTCCCAAAGCAAGGAGTAACAAAGCTAAAAACAATCCTAGCGCAGAGCAAGCCATTCCTGACACACTTTGAGCCCTTTTAACTCTAATTAGCTTCAGGAATCCCCATAACATAGAATGAAGAAGTTGTCCACCATCTAGAGGGTAGGATGGAATCATATTAAAAATTAAAAGGGACATATTAATAAGATAAACAAAATACCAAATATGAGCTACTACACCATATGTGGCAAGAGTGGTGCGATCAGCAGTTCCCCCCATAAATCCACGTAAATCATCAAAGCCCAAAATAGGGCCAAGCACAGTCATTACTATGGCAATGGCAACATTTACTGCGGGACCAGCAGCTATCATTAAAAAAACTTTCCACCATTTAATATTTTCAGGCTTTTTCTCATCGTCAACAAATGCAATCCCGCCCATAACGTTCAAATTAATTTTATCTGCCCTATATCCAACTGCCTTCGCCATTAATGCATGACCAAATTCATGCATTAAAACAATAGCAAAAAGAATCATAGTTATTATAAATGAGATTAGAGGTGGACCAAAGAATCCTCTTAAAGAAAACCAAGCTAGTGCAATCAGAATGCTCCAATGCACAGTAACATCAATGCCAAAAAACTTTCCTAATTTCATTAAATTTCCTTGATCTATTTTAGAGCATCATATCTTATTTACTTGTTTTTGTCAAGGAGAAAATTCAATTTGGGGTTTCTATAATTAAAATGAGTAATATTTTTAGTCGGTATATGATGCTCGTCTTTGCTTAGCCAGTCATCTATTGCGAAATTAATAGCCTGCTCTCGCCAAGTGCCTTCAAGCTGCCTTGGGGCATCGCCCTCATGGGCAAAGCCACCAGTAGGAACTCGATAATAATGCCAATTTAATGCATCATGATATCTTATGGAAAAATTTGGACAATTAGAATTATACAAGTCTGTAGCTAGTAGTAAATTAAGAGGCAACAAACACAACAAAGAAGAAGCCCCACGTATCCCTATAAAAGAAAATCCGCAATACATAGACAAAAGTATTTGATAGGTAGCATAAGAAGACTTCGTGTATTGTGACAAAATCTTTCTTTGAAACGTATGGTCTGCATAAACACCTTCTTTTTGAGAAAGTTTATTTCTAAGAAGATTGTTATGTTTTAGTTTACTTTCTACGACAACCTTTGATTCACCAAATTCATGTTTCTGTTTCATGAAGTTGTCAAATTCTTTTTGATCTATAACGATAGGAACATTTTTGTTTTCTTCTCCCATCGCCCATCCTTCCTGGTCTGTCATTAACCAACTATGTTCATGTGGCATCGCTTGAACATAGCCATTTTTCTCACCCAAATTATTGGCGTGCCAGAATCTGTGCCTATCCATTCCGTAGTCTGAAACTTTCTTTGGAGCATGTATATTGTAAAAACCATCAGCAATATGAGTTTTCTCTAAATAAATCTTATGGCATAAATTTCTTGCCAAAGGAAGAAAATTGAAAGATGCATAACATATGACTTTAATGCCTTGAGCATCATAATGCCTAAACAACTTATACCAATGAACATTTCCCCAAGATTCTTTTACATAGAAAAAGACATAGACTTCTCCTTTAAACTTCTTATCAGGATAAAAGTCTATCTCATAATAACCATCTTTGTTTAAGTAATTATCAGTATCGATTAATTCTATATTGACAATACTTTCAGTTTCTTTAAGCATCTTGAATTATTTGATTACAAACATTAATGATAATTTCTGATTGTGACCTGTCTTTTTTGAACGCTATTGACGCTTCAATAAACTTTGGATCTTTTCTTAGCTTCATGAGGTCTTCTGGCTTCAATGATCCCATGTAAGAGAAAAACTCTTTAATACCCTTCTTCTCGGCATCAGGCATTTCTTGAGCGTCAAGAATCCTCATCACATGAGAGTTAATATTTTCTTTTAATTCTAATAAGCCTTTTTCTTCTGCCATGATATCTCCCTTTTTGGAATTAGTTATTTGATCTCTATCTCATTATCATCCTGAAAGATGATTTTCTTTACACTCAATGACTTTAGGATTTTAATTAAATCCATTAAATGAGTGTCAGTGCCAAGTGACACACCTTCTTGAGGTTCTTCAACTTTAGCGCCAAAAAGTGGATTGTCAGCAGGCAATTCAAGAGAGGCCTTGGGTTGCTCATATTCAAATTCTTTGCCTTCTTTCAGTACACGAAAAGCATAATTAAATAATTCGAAGATTACATACTCTTCATTTTCCCCATGCACATCGCCAGGATAATTAATATTGAATTCTTTAAGCCCTAAGACTAACTCTCCTGAACTAAAATCCCTTGTAATTCTGATTTCTATTTCTTCATATTCTTCTGTGTTCCATACATACTCATTTTGGAGCCTGTCATGGGTTTGACCAAAAAGAACCTTCACCTTGTCGCCGTGCTTAAAATATTCCATAAATTCCTCATTCTTCTAAGAAGGATGCATCTCTATCTGATTTTTCGGAATCTATACATATTTTCATCATACAAACAATATAAAAATCATCGCCAAAATAATCTTTTTCATCTACAGAAAGAAAAATATTGTGCATGATTTTTAATTCATCATCAGACAAACTCTTCAAAAAAGCACTATATCTACTAGCGTCAACCTGCCCCTTCATTAAACCCTCTCAATGCAGTCAAAACTGCCAGTTCTCACAATCATATTAATAATAGGCCAAATCTTTTACTTGGCATTTGAATCCTTTTCTTCTATTAGTTCCTTAGCCAAATCTGCTTGTTGCTCTAAAGTTGTTCCTAGCTTAAGTTCTCCATTCTCAATTGCTTCTACCACATATTCATTGGAATTTTTAAGCTCCTTGGATGAAAAATTGAAAATTTCTCCATAATTAATTTCTTTCTCATCAACGACTGCTTGACCGTCTTCAGACATAGAATGAAAACGCACTGTAATCTTGCCGCTTTTCATTCTATGTCGTTTGATTAACTGAAATATTCCCCAAGCAGTAAAGGCAAGGATTCCACTAAAAGCCACTGTCAAAAATATCATTAAACTACCCATCATTCACCTCATGTTGTCTTTTAACCATACCAATCATTTTTTCAACATCTGTCTGTTTAGACATCGCTCTTTTAACTTCGTCATAAAACATAATATTATGAAGCATTTCTCCCCAAGAATCCATTTCGTCCATTTTTTCTTCTTCATTAGGTTCTTCTAAGGAACTAACATAATCATATATTTCTTTATATTTTTTGATCGAATTAACTAGAGTCTCTGTAGCGTTTTTTAGCTCTAGAGCCAAATTCCCACTGGCCTCTATATTCTTTGCTAATTTTTCCTGCAAAGAATTGCTAAAACTAAACTCGCAAGAATCTGAAATATCATTACAATCGCAATCACACATCTTATTTCTCCTTGAATTGGGCGAGGGCTTCGTCCAGACAAATAGCCGCCTCTTCTAATCGGTTGCATGCCTTGTCCCATGCAAGCGAGCCGCGATTGGTGGATTGAAAGTCTTGGCGGCAGGCTCGATATGCCTTCACTGCATCAACTAACTCCCGCACCTTCTTTGCTGAAGGTCGCTCGTACACTGACTTAGCTCGACGCGATGCCTGCCACGCGATCCATTGCCATTCGATCTGTGGGCTGGAATAAGTCTCAAAAGTGTTCCCGCTTGGCTTTAATGCTTTCGGCCCGTAAGCATGTTCTGCCCACGCCTCAAACTCTGCTCTGTCTTGTGAATGTTTACTCATATCTTTCTCCTGTGCCGCTTGAAACAATGCGTCTTCTAATTCCTCATTGTGTTGGTGCAGCCAGTCGGATAGTCCAGGTTCGTTATACAAGGCTACTAATAAATTAAGAAACCATTTTCTGTCGGCGTCAATAATTTTAGAGGCATTCTTTACGTTCCCTAGTTCTGACCACACTTCTGGTGGCGGACCCGCTTTAGTTTTCTCATTGACACTGCTTTGAACCCAGTGTACGAGATAGGGAATATCGCTTTCCCATGCCTCATCGCTCATATAATCAGGCTTAGCGAGTCCTAGATATTTATTGTGCATCGTCTTGCTCCTTAAAATCTCTTTTCCAAAGCATCTCTGTCTTAATCTTCATAGAACCATCTGGCATCTTATAAAAATGCAATTGGGAACCATACTCTTTCTTACAATTTAAACAACGAAACCATGAATCGTCATTGAGACCATCAATGTATCTAGCTACATGACGAGTGTCCCTGCTACCACAAAGATTGCAAGCAAGAGAATTGTCTTTTAAATTGCTAATTATTATATCTTCCATATTTCTTGGTATGTTATCACATTATTTAACACTCATTCAGCATATATGAAAAAATTGAAGGAATCAGGTATTATTGATGGAATTAATAATTATCTATTTTAGAGAACGTAAAAATGCCTAGAGAACAATGGATAATTAAAAATCAGAAGCAAAAATATTTCATTATTGGAGATTTACCCAAACTCCCAACGCTCTATCCAGACAAAGTAATTGATTTACTTAATTATTATGGTCAAGATGAAATAAGCAACTCATCAGACTTAACCTCTTTATTAAACCTTGGATGGGTTACCCTAAATAAAATATCAGGTCAAGATCATGACAAAATTGCTACGTCAGATGCTGAAGATGCCATTTCAAGTGCAGAAGAAAACGAAACAGGGAGAATGGATTCCTCAGAAGTATCTAGTTCTCCATATTTGGCTGGATCAAATTCAGAAACAGTATTATATGTAGATTGCTCAAGCAACCCAGTGCAAATAAACTTGCCGCCAGCACGAAATAACCAAAATGTTTTTTTTAACATCAAAAAACTAGACAACACTGGAAACATACTAACAATAAAACCCAATGGGGCAGAAACTATTGATGGAGAATCAAATCTTTTAATCAATACACAATATACCGCAGCAACAATACATTGCGATGGAGCCAATTGGTTTATCATCTAAACTGAGGAATACAAAATGACATACTTAAATAATATAGCCACAAGATTTTCTGACTCACCATCAGTAGATGCATTTGCCAGAGCAAGAGTGTCAAGCCCATTCAGTATCTTCGATATTAAACACCTATTTGATAAACAAACACTATTTTTTGACGAATCTATTACTAATAATTCTGGCAATGCAACATCTACCCACAGCGCAGTAGATGCCAATGTAACAATGCACGTAGAAGCTAATGACACTATCATTAGACAAACTAAGATGAGATTTAATTATGAACCAGGAAAAGGACAATTATTCGTATTTACAGGAATACTAGGGGCAGCTACTACTAATTTAATATCTAGAGTAGGAGCATGCGATGGCACTGACGGCGTGTACTTTGAACAAAGTTCAAGTGGACTAAAAGTAGTAATCAGAAAAAATTCTTCGAATAAAGAAATATTACAAAATGACTGGAACCAAGATAAACTGGACGGCACAGGGCCTAGCGGAGTAAATATAGATCCCACAAAAATGCAAATCTTTACAATAGACTATCAATGGCTAGGTGGAGGAAGAGTAAGATTTGGAGTTGAAATAGATGGACAAATTATTTATTGCCATAAAGAAAATCATTCAAATTTATCAACCTCTGTGTATATGTCTCACCCCAATCTTCCTATAAGATATGAAATCATAAGCTCAGGAGGAACAGGAGACTTAGTTCAAGTTTGCTCTACTGTTGTTTCAGAAGGAGGCTATGATCCCACTGGTGTGCTAAGAACACATAGCACAGGAAGTACGCATGTTGACGCAAGCACAGTAAATCAAATCTATCCTATATTGGGAATCAGACTTAAAAGCACACACGCTCAGGCAGCAACACAATTGTCTGCAATGTCAGCAATAAGTGAAACTACAGATGATTTCAGATGGATAATAAGCATGAACCCAACGATAACAGGAACATTTACCTATGCCAATCTTGATGCAGTTAGTGCAACACAAATTGCGACTGGAACATCTAGCAACGAAGTGACAAATTTAGGAACTGTATTCTTAGAAGGATATGCATCATCTGGAGCTATTGCAAATCCACAGACAGCAAGAGAATCAGAGCTAAAAAATATATTAAGTCTAGGAACTGCAATAGATGGAACAAGAGATGAAATAGTTTTATCTGTGATGCCCCTAGGAGCAGACGCCGACATTCAGGCGTCATTAACTTGGAGAGAAATTTATTAATTAAATTGTCTTTAGGACCATACTAGGTTTAATCTTTCATTGTCACTATACACTGGAATAGCAGTTGCTGTCAAATGCTCTTTTACCTTTGCATACAAATCATGATGTCTTTGTGTGCATCTCATTTGCCTTCTACCATGCCATTCAACAATAATCTGATTAGCATAGTCTATTGTTCCATCATCAACCATCTTGCCTAATACTTCATACTCAGCACCTTCAATGTCAATCTTCAATATGATATAATCTTCAGCAGAGAAGTTTTCTTTTACCCAACTACTAAAATCAAAAGTTGTTACTAGTTCAGGGTTATCAAAGTCTACTTTATTAGAAAATTTTTCTTTAACAATTGTAGAACCTTCTGCTCCTCGTCTACTAAAGTAAAATTCTTTTGCGCCATCTTCAATCCAAACTGCTTTGTTGTAGCAGTTGAAATTGACTTGAGGATATCTTTTTACAATCTCGTCATAGTAATTGACGAGATTTTTGTTTGGTTCAAACAAATGATACTCCCAATCAGTAAACCCCTGATTAAGAAATATTTGCGTTGCATGACAACGATTAGCACCACAATCTAAAAATACTTTTCTCATTTATTATTCCACATTATCATCTTCTTTAATCATAATTGATATTTAATCACTTACAATATAAATAAAAATCAATTAAATAAAGGAATATTTGCCCGATGCGATGTAAATATATAAACGCTCAAATTGAGTATTTACTTTAAAAGAAAGGAGAAATCAAATGACTTTATTTATACTTGGTGGCCTAGCCGCCGCTATCGGTGGAACAATTTTATTTATTAAGAAAAAGAAAACTTTTAAGCCAGCTAAACAAAAAGCTATGAAACCTGCTGAACTAAAGAAAGAAGAACCAGTTGAAGAGAAAAAGCCTGAAGCAAAGATTGCAGCACCAGTTGAAGAAAAGAAAGTAGCAAAAGAAACTACTAAAACAAAATCAACTAAGAAAAAAGCTGTCAAGAAGCCTGCTGCTAAGACAAAGACAGTCAAGAAGAAGCCTGCAAAGAAGGCGACTAAAAAGACATCTAAGAAAAACGTTATGTCTAAAAGCAATCCTGACAAGAAGGCTACTAAGAAAAAGAAGGCTAAGAAGAAGGCTAAGAAGAAGCCTAACAAATAAGATAGTTACAATCTAAATTAAAAACGCACACTTACTTAGTGTGCGTTTTTCTTATGTGTAAATAGCAAAGTTTAAAAGTACCCACTGAGGGATTTGAACCCCCGAATAATCGGAGTAAGAATCCGATGCTTTACCAGACTTAGCTAAGTGGGCATAAAAGTCTCCCCCCAAGGAATCGAACCTTGTACCCAAAGTTCGTAGCTTCGGGGCCTGAATCCACAGGGAGGGAGATAAAGCGATCCTGAAGGGACTCGCCATTGAAATCAATGCTCAGATAAAAACCTCATTTTATCTTCTTCTTTATTGTTCTCTATTAGTCTAAGAATATATTTATATTCAGAAGGACACCCAGGGCTATCATCTAATAAAAATTTAATTTCATCTACAAAACGAGATTGAAGAATAAGGGCTGCAAAAACCATGCCTATTTTATGTCTAGTACTTCCCTCTCCGTCATAATTGTCTTTTTCTTTTTCATCTATTATTTTTTCTACATTTCTTATTCTATTGTGATAAGATACTTCTTTATCAACACACTCCCTAATCGCTCTTAATACATCCAAAACATCATTATAAAAAACATCTTCTATTGAAGGAGACAAAGAAAAAACATCTTCAATAATGGGTTCAATTCCATTGGTTAAACCATAAATATGGTGATAATCAACTGGGCAGTATTTGCCCTGTAATAAATTAGATTTATATATTTCCCCCAATGTCCTAGCAAACATAATTTGATACATATTCATTGGCATTTTGATCTCCTAAGTTTAGCGGTTTTAGCGGTTTTCGAAAAAGGAATTTCCAAATTTCCTTTGAATAAGATTGTATGCCTGCATTAAACACTAATATTGTTAAAGGAAAATTCAAATGCCAATGCGACTTTTGCCACAAAGTTTTTGAAAAAACAGTGAAAGACATAGGGCCATTTAGAAGAAATCCTGATAAAAAATCTTTCTGCAATAATACTTGCAGAGGTTCTTATATGAATAAAAGAATAACTAAACAATGTAAACAATGCAAACAAGAATTTATTGCAGAGCAAAAAGAGATAAAAAAAGGTGGAGGCAAATTCTGCTCTAGGTCTTGCGCTGCGACCTACAACAATACGCATAAAACTCATGGCACTCGTCGTTCTAAGCTAGAAAAATATTTAGAAGAAGAATTAACTAAGCTCTATCCTAAACTAGAAATTCACTTTAATCGCAAAGATGCGATCAACTCTGAACTTGACATCTATATTCCTAGTTTATCTTTGGCATTCGAACTAAATGGCATTTTCCATTATGAACCTATTTATGGCCAAGATAAACTAGCTTCAATCCAAAATAATGATAATAGAAAATTTCAAGCTTGTCTTGAAAAAGATATAGAGCTATGTATCGTAGATACCTCTCAGCAAAAATACTTTAAAGAAAAATCTTCCAAAAAATATCTTGACATAATTTGCGGCATTATTGATACAAAAATTTAAAAAGCCCTCCGTAGGGGAATCGAACCCCTGGCTCCAGATAGACAGTCTAGCATGTTGGCCACTACACCAACGGAGGAATATAAAAAGTGCATGCGAAGGGACTCGAACCCTCAACAATCTCGCAGACAACGAGTTACTCTAACCGATTGAGCTACAGGACCAAAAACTTAAAACTTATATAGATTGATTCTCAAATTTTTCTCTTACATCACTTCTGCTAGACCATTTAATATTATCCGCCCTACATCCTCTAACAACCCATTCTCCACCAATTGGATTCTTAGAAAACATAACTTGACCCTGCCACTTCCCATGACTAGCTAACTCCCTGAAATTTTTGAATGTACAATTAGAGTATTCCCTATAAAGCATTTTTTCTGTAGGAGTTTCTTCCATAATTGCAGTGTTATCAATCCCGTTAAATACACAACTGTCAAATGTGGCTTTCTCAGCATTCAAATGATCAAATAAAGAATATGACGAAGTCTCTTCACGAGTGCCTATACCCAGAATACAATCTTTTACAATTAATTCTTTAACTAGATTTCTCGAATAATTTGGGTCACCAGCATTAAAATATGTAATCCCATTAGGAAGAACACAATCAGATATTTCAATTTTACCAACGCCCTCACCTAAAACTAAACTATATTTATTCGGTTGCTGCTTGTCATGGTTAGTGAAAATTCTTCTTACAATAGAGTTCTCTACTTGAGCAATCTTGCACATAGGACCTTGCAGGGCCCTAGGATGAGGACCCATTACAATATCTTCAACTAAAGTTGAATTAATCATATTTTCTAATCTTTCACCTGGATCAACCAAAATGGCCATAGGATAAACGCCACCATTAGCAAAATCCTGATTGCCATTACCTAAATCCGATTCACAATAAATCCTCTTAGTAGCACAAGCATCGCTATGAATCGTAACGGCTTTATAAGAATAACCATAAATATTACAATCTTCTATAGTTATATTAGTAGCAGTTCTTTTAGTGTTAATTCCTGCGTATGCTGTGCCAGCGTGAAGAGAAAGCCCACGAACACTCGAACCCTCTGAACCATCACCAAATAAAATACCAGATGTCCATGAGTTATTAAAAGGGGCTCCATTTAAGTCAAAGAAAATAAAAGAGCCTAATTCGCCAATAATTTGTGTTTTCTTAGTGACAGTCACAATATTTGAATAATGAACTCCACTAGGAACTACAACTGTGCCTCCATTAGATACTTCTTTTTCAAAATTAAAACGATTTTTGCCCATATTTTTGCCCATAATATAATCTCCTTAAAAGTTAAAATTATATTATGAATATATCTAGTTCTATCCTCTAAATAAATGTCTAAAAAGTACCCCTAGAAGGACTCGAACCTTCACAATACGGTTTAAAAGACCGTTGTTCTACCTATTGAACTATAGAGGCAAAATGCACAACTATTGGGGGCCGAAACAAGAACTAAATCCTGTTTCGCATCAGGTGTCGTGCAATCCCTGATAAAGTACGCCTAGCAGGATTTGAACCTGCAAAACCCGCTAATCTGGCAGGCGTTTTCCTCATTATAAATAAGGGGTTTTACCAATTAAACTATAGGCGTATGCAATAGGAACGGTGGGACTCGAACCCACAGGTACGGTTTAGAAGACCGTTCGTTTATCCAGTTAACGGACGTTCCTATATTTGTCCCTGTCTCCATTATCAGCGTCTCTAGACGGCTTACGATGCCTGGACTCGGCGTTGCATCATGTCAAACATGCCAGTACCCGTACTCCCTAAATGGAGGGGGTGGACATGTAGGGTGATGTCTTATAACTTTTTTAGGACTTAAAGTACCCCATGAAGGAATCGAACCTCGATGACTTCCGTCCTGCTTATTTAAAGTCGAGAGCTTAGAAGACTCTTGCAGGGGCATGGGGCATTAAAGCTCTGGTGGCTGGGCACGATCCAGCAACCTTCGGAGTAACAATCCGAGGCTCTACCAATTGAGCTACACCAGAATAAAAAACTCTCAGGGGAGGGCTCGAACCTCCATACCGCTCGAAGACGGACTACGCTTGATTAACAGTCAAGTCTCATTACCAATTAGAGTACCTGAGAAAGAAACTTTACTATTTACTTATCAATGAACAAACAAAATATCCCTAACAGGGCTCGAACCTGTAACCTACTGCTTAGGAGGCAATCGCTCTTCCAATTGAGCTATAGGGATGCGAAAAAAACTACTGAGATTTTTGTCGATATCTCGCTAATTGCTTTTTTAGCTGTTTATTCAGTTGTTTTTGCTATGACAAAAGATAAACTTAGCGAGAATTGCGTATGACGCTATTATTGCGTCTGCGCTTATTATCGCGTTTATCTCTGTCGAAAAGAGAAGTGAATCGAGTTGTAACTGTTAAAGTTTCCATGATGTAAGTATTATAGCAAGGTCTACCCTAAAAGTCAAGAGCCTTTTTAAAAAATTTTGACATAAAAAAACACCCCAACAAGGGGTGCTAACTCAACTCAATAACCTCGAACATAAGGAGTTAAGTTTATTTTTCGTCAGGAACGAATACGTCCTGTGTAATAGCATCAACTATTTGGTCTTTTCTTATAAGGCCATTTCTACCATACCTATTTTTCTTTAGGTTTGCGTGGGGGTCATCTGGATCGCTAGATACAGTAAAGAAAGTTTGGGCAGTTGCTTCAATATTGCCAACCATATCTTTTGGCATAGCTTGCAATAGATGGTCTTCGATTACAAATACGTGTTTCATATATATCTCCTTGTTTGTTAGTAAGTCTTAATTTTACTATTTTGTTAATCACTTTCGTTACGACCTCTCAGTGACTTTAAAATCGCCCTCAATTAAATCTATGTCTTTTTCAATGTACATTTCTTTAGGGAATTCACCCCTTTCTTTAATTGGATCTAAAAAAGTCTTCATTACTCTTTCAAATTCTTCTACACTACTACAATCAATAGAAATATCAATCTTATACTTAGCTTTTTCCATATCTTTTTCCATCTCTTTTTCTAGATTTTCAACTTTCTTCCTATAAGCGGGGATAGTAGCCATTTCATCTGTACAAACTGCTTCTCCGCATCTTGCACAAATATTGTATCCACCTTCAACGCATGCCTTTGTCAACTTAGCATGTTGTTCGCTATTTTCTGCTTCAAGTTCTTTGACTCTTTCTCTTAGACTATTAAAGACTGGTCCGAAATGTTGACGCAAAGTTTCTCTAAACTCATCGCCATCAAGCGGGAAGCCATTTACAGCAAATTCTTCGACTAATCCATCTAAATCTTTATCTTCCATTGTCGCCTCACTAGATATTGCACATCATAGCCATTTCTTTTAGTTTTGTCAAGTCTCTATCAGAATTAGCTTTTTGAATAACTTCCATTTTTTTGATTTCATAATTCATGTCATGCTTTATGAGCGTGACAGCTTCAACTTTTTCATATTTTTCGTTTAAATTCCAAATAAAACTTTCTAATTGACTTACTTCATTTCTGCCAGGAAACCAGTTCATTAAATTTAAAAATATGATACCTTGATCTTTATATTTTGTGGCTGTCGCTATCTTTCTTTGTAATCTCTTTTTTATGGGGCGATAATCTTTGGGAGCATAGATAGTTGTGACTTCAAGTTGATAAAATTGAGAGTCTATTTCTACAGAAAAATCTCCCCAAGAAGATCCGTCATACTCTTCTCTTCCTATATCATTCCAAAGCATTTCATTATTGTTTATACAATGTATGCCATGCTTCTTTAGGGCGTGATAGTTCATTAATTCTACACAGGGGCCATAAACATTCTCAAGTGCATTAAGCTTTTTAATTCTCTTTGCTGGCTCGTAGTTTTCTGAATATTCAATAGAAAAGTTGTCTAAGAAATTATTTAAATATTTCTTACTCTTTTTAAGAAGGTCTATGCTTTCGATTAAAGTTAATTCTCTGTGTAACGACATTGCTACTCCAATCTAAACTCTTGAATAATTGTGCCTTCTGGGACAGTAAGTTCATACCCAAGAATCTTACCTCGACACCCTTTTGTCCATCCAATATAATCTTCTCTGTCCAATAACAGATATTGCGGCATGGCCCAAAACGTATTCACATCATCAATAACTCGCATATGAGTTCTCACAACGGGTTCTCGACTATTATCTTCAAAAATAGGAGTATCTCTAGTGGGAACTTCTTCTCTGACTTTTGCACCGCTATTTCCGTGATCTTGATAGAAGTAATAGTATTCACTACTACTAATAGTTCCACTCCCCAAGAAGAAAGAGCCTGAAAATTCAGAATTACCTTGAAGAGAATATATTCTTGTTTCCCTAGCAGCATCTCTGTAGGAAACTCCTGGGTCAAATGAACTGGGGATCACCATTAACAGAGCATAAAAACTGCCTATAAGAACCGTAGCCAATAGACATACTCCAAAAAATTGACCACATTCTTTAAACCCTTTGGGTTTAAAGTCTTTATAAAGACCCCTAAGGGGAAAAAACATGACCACTGCAAAAATTATAATCCAAAACATGATATAGTCTCCTAGAGGTTTTCCACACTATATCATAGTTTAAAATCTTTGTCAACACCCCATTTCCAATTATATTTATAACAGATTTTATTTAGAATATCTTGATTAATTCCATAAGAATCTCTGAGGATAGGAATAATCCTCTTTGCCTCTTTAATTACATCTAATCTAGTTGGCCCTAAAATCTCTATAAAATGATCAAATGCTTCTAGATGAAAAGTTCCCATGTGATACAATGACTCTGACAAGAATGGCTTATAAAGGAATCTATCGGGATGATTCTTGTCTATCCACATATCGCCAAAGTCATCAACTGCTACCCTCATTTCTCTCTGAGGTTCTTTGAAATGCCTTACTATTCGTGCATCTTTTATTGGGAGGCAAACTTTTTGAACGCGATTATCAACTTCTTTGGGTAAATATTGCCATTCAAATACCCAACTCTGTTTCTCAACCGAAATTGACCTTCTGTAATTCTGCATAAATTATATTCAGCAGAATTACTTATCATTCCTCTACAATTTTGCCTTTTTCAATTGTGGGGAGTTTATGAGGAGTAGGCACGCGACCATTCATAGTGCAAAAAGTCAAATATCCATAAGCCTGTTTTGTTAAGCCATCCTTCTTCTTGACAAAACCTTCAATTTTAACTTTGATAGAAGTTTTTCCAGTCTCCCAAACAGTAGACTTAATCAAGTAGATATCGCCCTTGTAGGCTGGATTGATAAAGCTCAATTTAACATCTACAGTAACAGCAGAGTCGCACTCTGTATGCCAAAGCATTTCTTTGATAGATACATAAGCAGCTTTATCTGCTTCTTCCATTACTTTGCCGCCAAAAATTAAATTGCCTTGATCGTTTAGATCAGCAGCCATAACGGGGAATGATGTTTCATGTGTCAAATTCATTTTTCATTACCTTTCTATTTCATCTTCACGTTAGAATTAATTTTAATGTTTTTCCTCTGCCTGTTTGAGTCTTAATTTAACTTGACATTTAATACATCTTCTTTGTGGAGTAGATGGGTGAAATCTACAAGTATTATTTAAATCAGGTTCTTCGCTATGATCTATGCCTGATACAGTAAAAGGGCTAATCCATTCATATTCTTCATTGCATTCAGGGCAATCTAATAATACTATTTGACTGTAATAATACGGCTCATATAAATCATGATTCTTCGCTTTGATTATCTTCTGTTTTTTCATCTGTTAGCCCTAACTTGCCTCTAATGCTATTAAATGCTTCATCTATAGTATAATAATGTTTCATCTTACATTGAGCCATGCCTCTGTGAACTGAAAAGATTTCTTTTCTAGTTTTTTCTTCCATAAGCCATTAGACTATTTCTATTAGGTTTAATATGCCATAAAAAACAGAGCATATAATAATAAATATTGCAGCCATTCTTTCTGCCTTTATTTCTGCCATTAAATCTCTTCTACTTCTAAATGCTTAACAATTCTTTGAGAATAATTCCATTTCTTTAGTATGTAATTAAGCAAGACTAAGAAATCTTCCATCTTAGGTTCGTGTTTGTAATTTTTGTCTTTTGGCCTTAACCAATGCATAGGTTTATAGTCTGTAGACAAACTTTTAGGCAAATGAATATCAAAAAGACAACCGTGACCATCATGCTCTGCCTCTACAACGATTTCCGCATCTTTATAATCAGGGTCAGAAGATTCCATAGTAAATCTATATCCCTCTGGATCGGATATTTCTTCTACTTTTATATTAGACATAAGCTATCTCCTTTAATAAATTAAACTCTCATGGAACAATTCTCGCTCCAAAATCTCAATTTGTATACGAATATAAGATAGCAACTTAGGATCGTCATAAACAACATTAGAGAAGCTGACATAAAATCTAAGTCCACCAAATTTTATCTTAATTTGTTGAATTTTAAAGTCAGGATCAATCTGCTTAAGTTGATCTAAAAACTCATCAATTATTTTAAACCAATTATCTGGAGCCCAGCCCATGTCAAAACCATACCACCCTTGACCAAAATATTCTCTCCACTTCTGGGGTATATGATCTTGTGAACCTCTATTTTCTGTTAAGTCTTTAGGGTTGTGTTTCTCAAGAATTTTTCTAACGTTTAAAATTTCTTTATAATTTTCCATGCACAAGATTCTACCACAACAACGAACATTTGTCAAGAGTTATTCTGGAACATGTTGATCAAAATATTCAGAATGCGTACTTCTATTGCCAGAAAGGTCGGCGGGGGCATATCCATGTTTTTTCCATCTGCCATAATAATCTGTGCCAATAATAATAAGGTAAGTTGTAATATATACTCCTACAATTTCACCTTCAGAATTAAAAACTGGGCTACCACTGTTTCCCTTAAAGGCATCTAAAGAAGCCACGAACGATTGTTGATTAACTCTGTATACTTCTGCATTGGGAGCATACTTCAATGGAAGGCCATTGGGATATCCTATGATATAAACTTGATCGCCTACTTTTACTTCTTTCTCAGATATCTTTAAAGGTTCAGCAACAGTAACATCTCTATCAAGTTCAATTATTGCATAGTCTATTGCATTAAGTTTGCTATATTCAGAATGAATAACTTTTCCTATAGAATATACATTTTCTTCGGGAACATTAAGTTTTGCATCAGAGCTAGATTCCATCCAATATCCAAATACAAATCTTATTCCTGATAACTGATCTTCTGTCTTTCCATCTATGCAGTGACCAGCAGTAATTACAATATTGGGAGCGACAAGAAAAGCAGAACAAGAACTTGCCATAGGCTGATTCTTAAATCTCTGTACAACTTCTTCAAAATCATACCTCTCACCATATGTCCACATAGAGCCATCAGATTGCATATATGGCTTTATGTTGTAACTACCATCAGCCTGCTTCACAAGTCTGTTTGAGTGCATTAGAGCAGGACAGGCTTTGGCTTGCTTTTGGATTTCTAAGTCGTATATTTCATAAAAATCCAATCTATCATCTTCTTCATAAATAATTCCCTTTGGGCCTATAGGGATGTCACCACCGAAAACGGGGCCAAGCGTACAGCCTGTCATGAAAATAGTAAAAATTAATAAAGAAGTAATTAATTTGATGGGATTTGGCATATTGATCTCCTTAAGGTAGAATATTTATTATTCAACAAAGAAAATCATATACCTCCTTAGTTGCATTTGCATGAAAAATGAGAATATTCTAAATCCCAGTCCATTTTAGCTATAGATTCTTCTAGCCAAGCCTTTAGGCATTCATAAGGGAGGTCATCTTGCTTAAAAATAGGATGTTTTTTAGGTAAAGCTTTTTTAGTTACGACATGAGCCAGTATCGCTCTTCTTTCATCTGTAGGAATATTTTCCCAATATTCTTGCATTATTTTTTTAATTGCTCTCATTTTTAATTCCTTTTCTAATAAATTACAGCATTATTTGTCATCTACTATAGTAGAATCCTTCAGTTTTGTCAAGAATTTAATAGGAAATTAGTTTGGCAGAGCGTATTCGTAATCATTATCTACGGCAAATTGGATCAAATATTCAATAGGGAATACGAGAGCATCTCTTGTGTCTGGGGTCATCCTAGAAGTGTATCCGTATATTTTTCCAGTCATGGGATCAAAAACTGGAGAACCAGAATATCCGTAAGAAACATCCATTGTAGTCTCCATCATTTCTTGAGTAAGTTTAGGGCTACCCGCTTTATCAACATAGGCTATTCTAAGTTGATAAGAACTTACTAAGCCTTCTGTAAGTGCCCAAACCCTCGACCCAGGATGGCCTACTGCTGCAATATGTTCACCTACTCGTCTTCTTTCATCAGAGAATCTAATACTTGGAATGGCAATACTACTATTAGTGATATCTACTTTTAATAATGCCAAATCTAAAGCCAGATCATATTTAAGCACTTCTGCTTTAAAAGTAGAGTTGCTAGGTGCGCCAATATTAAAAATAACATTGACATCTTCAAATTCTGTCAATTTATATTTAGCAACAGCTTTGCCAGATTCCTCATCTTTAGATATGTTAATAACCCCTTGCGTGACACCATGGGCAACAGTCCAAACATAAACTATGTCATGTTCATTGCCATCAATGTACTCTGAAACTTGGACTCCAAAGCCAGACGTTTTGTATGTTTTATCATTTTTCTTTGCAGCCACAAGAACAGTGGACATTCTCATTAGCGATATATGGCTGTCTGTTATTACGGGATTGAAAACTTCTCTGTTTTTTAGAGCTTCGACTTGATTCTCTAATTGAATGATTCTTTTGTTAAGGCCGCATCCCGTTACAAAAAAAACCACTAGCAACAAGGCAATTATTTTTTTCATCTTTGCTCCTTAAAGAATCTAATGAATTGATATTTAATATTTCTGCTATTTTTTATATTTTCCTCTATGGCATATATGTATTGATTTTTGGCGGCATTTTAAATGTAAGCATAAGTTGATGAATACAGCTTTCACATAAAATAAACCTATATATCACAGTGTCAACTAGCGGATCAGAAGCATAACCTCCGCTGTATTCTAATTCTTGACCATAATATCCCCAATAAAACTTTGAGCCATCTTCATAATTGTCATCGCCCTTTCTTATGTCTTTTCCGCATTTATTGCAAAGAAAGACTTTGCTATAATCTCCTGATTTTCTATTTTTACAATGCTGTATTAATCCCTTGTCTTCTTCTTGTGGATCATCTAATAAGGCTAAGGCGTAAGCAGGCTTAATACTCATGCCACCAGAGTCTGACCCGACTCTTCTCCAGAACATACCCTGCCATTCATCGTTTTCGTAGTCGATTTGTTCCCATCCATGAGATTCTAGAAAATCAACCATTTCACCATAAGGAACTTCTTTTTGTTCCATTTTCTTTTCACACTCTTCGTCAGTATATTTTCTAAATTCTTCTGGTGTCATGCTCATTTCATTACCTCACTTATGCTATCTAAAAAATTGTATAAAAATATCGACCAATAAACCATTAGACCTGCAAAAATAATGGTTAGGAACCAACATGCCCAAAGGCTAAACTTACTCTTAGAGAAAGTAAATCCCAAGCCCGCTACTGCTACTATAACCATAGCAACCTTAAAAAGTACAAGACTTTCTATGCTATTTTCTAATATTTTTAATGCAAGGGGATTTTCTTCTTCAAAATCAAAATTAATAAGAAATAAGACTGTTAAATATAGATCGACTAAATTCATCAAGACAATCAATGAAATTAAAATAATTGGTCTAGTTATTTTGAGAAATTTATTCTTCATCCGTGAAATATTCCTTATTGTTCCGCAGTTTTTACTTCGCCATCCTCAACATAATAATTACTTTCGGGTGCGAATACAGCATGTAGGTCATGCATTTCTTTCTCATATATCAAACCCCCATGAAATAGACCACTAATAAACCCTTCTCTGTAAGTGCATAAAGAATCGTAATCGCAAGGCAATTCTTTTGTCTTTTCTTGAATTAAATCGTGATACTTCTGCAGGGCATTCTTATCGACAGGAGAAATATAATCATCAACAAGAGAGAAAATCTCTCCTTTTTCTTTATGCTCATCATCTGTTTGATGCCTGTGAATAATTTCTCTAATCTTTTTTCTAATAAAAGTGGGAACAAAAGAACTTATATGACCTTCAGAAAGTTCTTCAATATATTCTCGTAACTCTAACTTCTCTTCAGAAGTCAGCTTTTGCTCTTCTTCTGTAAGGTCTTTAAGAACGCTTTTGTAAATTGCTTTAATTTCTTGTTTAATTGCTTTTTTGGTATCGCCCATATTTTTACTCCATTATTACACCATCTTATCCGAAAATATATTTGTTGTCAAGTGTTTATTTGAAAGTTATGATAAAAATAATTGGAGAATTATTATGAGCAAGCAAGTTGGCCTAAGCAATATTGAAGGCGAATTTAAAAGTGGCAGAACTGCCGCTATAAAAGTTGATAAAGGATGGGGATATGAGCTTCACATTGTGAACGACCCAGCTTATTGCCTGAAAAAACTTGTATTCACTAAAAAAGATGCTCAATTCTCTATGCACTTTCACAAAGACAAGAAAGAAACATGGTACGTCGAGCAGGGAGAATTCGACGTAGAATTTATACTTACAGAAACAGCAGAAAGAAGAAAAGTCACTCTTGGAAAGGGAGATGTCTGGACTAATGAAACACTATTCCCACACAAACTAATTTGTCGCACAGAATTTGCAGCAATAACAGAAGTATCAACATATGACACAAAAGAAGACAACTATAGAGTAGAACCTGGAGACAGCCAAAAGGAAGAAGCAGGTAAAAAAGCTATAGTTGACACAATTCCAAAAAACTTTGTTTCACAAAATAGAGAGAACAAGCATTGAATAAAGAAATTAAAATCGTAGTAACAGGTGGCGCAGGGTTTATCGGAAGCCATATCGTAGAAGAACTAAATGAACAAGGCTATACTAATATTGTTATTATAGATGACTTCTCTGACGGCAGAAAATTACTCAATCTTAAAACCCTCAAATATCGTAGATTCGTTAGCGTCACAGACTTCAGAGATGCCTATCAGGAAAGAGGCTTGGATGAAGAATTAAGAGGCGCAAAAATAATTTTCAATGAAGGTGCAATATCTTCTACGACAGAAAATGATGGCAATAAACTCATTGATCAAAATATTCATTCAGCAATAAGTTTGCTTAATTGGATAAGAAAAAACGGAGGCGTTCTATCGCACGCTTCTTCTGCATCAGTATATGGCAACAATCAAAAATTTTCTCCTGAACTTAAGTTTGAAAGCCCTATAAACCCATATGCTATGAGCAAAAAGATAGTAGATGACATCATCAGAAATCATCTTGAATTAAGTCCGCTCCTGGCAGTACAATCTTGGAGGTACTTCAATGTATATGGAGAAAGAGAAGGCCATAAGGGCAGCATGAGGTCAATGGTCACCAAATTTATCAATGATAAACCAGCAAAAATATTCAAGAATAGTGACAAAGTAGATAGAGATTTTATCTATGTAAAAGATATTGCTAAGATCAAAGTGTGGGCAGCAGAAAAACTTGCTCAAGGAGTACTAAATAATAGCGCTGACGAAATACAAAAATTTAATGGAATATTTAATCTAGGAACAGGTGAGTCTACAAATGTGCAGGAAATGGCAGACTATATTAAAAACAAGACCCATAAGTGCTTTAAAGATATACCCTTCCCTCAAGAGTTAAAAGGCAAGTATCAGTTTAAGACAGAAGCAGATATGTCTAATACTCCTCTTCCTACAAACTTTAAATTTAAAACTGTAGATGAATATGTCGATAAATTGTTCCCTCTACCCAATTAACTATAGGAGATAAATATGAGAATGCAAGGAATGACAGTCAATGATTTAATCAAAGAACTACAAATGCTTAGAGCCAATGGTCATGGCGAAAAAGAGGTTGTCGCTGGAGGCACAGACTACCCTGGTGGAGCATCAGGAGTTTATATTAATACTACAGAAAACTCATATAAGCCAAAAGGATGCGTATGCATATCAAACTATGATTAGTCTTTTCCTAGGAAAACCATTTCTTGAACTTTGTTTCTATATGCTATATGTGTTTTGTCAACATTCCATTCTTTTCTAGGTCTATTTCTCCACTGCTCAAGCATGGAGCCTGTGATGGAAGGAAGATTATCTCCCGACCCAGATGCATTGTCAACAAGATTGTCATAAGATTTACTTGGGTCACCACCAGATATTCCGCCCCTACCCCAATCATAAACGCGGTTCCTAACAACAGTGTCGCTATCATAAGATTCAATTGCTGGGCGGCTTCTTAAAGAGCCATGTTTTCTAGCTACTATGTTTTCAATAAATTCATTATTGCCCCCAGCGCCGCTTATAAAGAATCCATGACCTCGACCTGCGTCGGGCTCAATGTCATTAATGTCAACTTGATCAATATGTACATTTCTAATAATCTTCTGTCCCGCTCTATTGTTGTGCCATCCACCTACAGGGCATCTCCACAGAACATTACCGATTGAGTCTCCCCCAGCCCTTATTTGATAGGCGTTAGCAGATGGTTCTCCAAAGAAATTATTGTATAGGTTAATTTGCTGATTAATACTCTGGCAGTAAATACAGTGTTCTCTCTTGTTAGCCTCTAACTCGTCAGGCCTACTTGGATTTAGGCACTGAGTATTTCTATCATCTACCCATCCAGCCTTATGAAAAGTACATTCTTCAACAAAAGTCCCATCTCTAGTACCCTCAAGATATAACAAGACAGCATGAGAATCAGTTCCTATACAATCAAGCATAATACTTCTTCTAACTCTAACAGTTAGTCTTCCGTTATCATTGCTTCCACTAGTTCTTGCATAATCATCAACAAATCCCATAGGGGCATCCATCCCCCTGAAATGACAATCTTCTACAAGTATATCATTAATACTTCTTCCCTCTCTACCTGAAAGCCTAACATTAATCCCGCTAGAGGTATTAGCCTGCTGAGGCTGTATCCCAGCCAGTCCTATTAAATGAAGATAGTCTTTGTTAGATCCTGGCCTAAAATTAAAACAAGTACCTGCGGAATCAGAAGACAAGTCCACAAGCAGCCTTGTATCCATAGAAGCTATTGTTCTTCTATAGTCAAACCTTGGCTCTAAAGACCTAGTAATAACAGGTGCCTGACCCATAATTAGTACATCTTCTGGGCTATTCTGTATAACGTCTACTACCTCTGAAGCGGTAGGGTTAGTTAAAACATGCGCATTGTCTCTAATTTCTATTTTTGAAAAGCCGTTCTCGGCTGGTATTGTTAACATAATTTATTTCCTATATATGACATTAAATTGAAGATTTCTGACAATTATAATGCTAATAATGATCTACAGAATCCTTCTGTAGATTACCTGATTTATATTTTTTGCGCCAATATCGCGTATGATACGCGAATTCGGGACAAACACTTATTATCCAAACACTATATTTTGATCAGGAAGATTGTTTCTTTTGATCCAAGAGGCCAGATGGTCCAAGCCTTGTAAATATTCATTAATTCTATCTAGGCTAAGACCAAAGTCAAACATATTGGCCTCTTGAGTTTCTGGTCTTTCGTGTTGTTCTAATGTTTCATCGATCATTAACTGCCTTGCTCCAAGGTAGTCATCAACATTAAACTCTCCAGCGTATTCGCTAGGAGTGACATTGAGTCCATGCTGTGCAAGAATCTCCAATATAGCTTTAGCGTTACTATTTGCCATATTCATCTCAGGAACCTGCTCTAAATCTTTTGTACTATTTTCTAACACCTGAACACGATAGACAACTCTACCGCTACTAGACATGTCTTCTTTCGGATCTCCTAAAACAACAATTCCAGCCATGTGATCATTAAATTCTTTTACAAGAGTTTGAACCTGTTTGTCGTTTAATCTCTGTTGAACAGGAATATTTTCTCTATAAAACTCACCTTCATCAGTTCTGGCAGAGAAAGACTCAGGCACATAAATATTGATTATGCCTAAATGCTCAAAATAGTCATCTCCATCAGGAGATATCGCACCATGATACATGCCTTGGCCTTCTCTAAATATTTTGCCTACATACCAACCATATCTAATCATTTCATTGCAAATGTCAGACACAGTCATGGGCTGTGACATTTTATCAGAGCCTGCAGGCCAAAATGACACAGATGCTCTTTTATTAAATTTTGCTTTTTTGTACCAGTTCATGTAGTATAATTAATATTTTTTAGAGAGTATCCTCTGTTTTTTAATATCTTTTATATCGTATTCCGTACCAAGGATGATACAAATACTGGCTAACATAAGAAGTTAATACTGTATTTAATTCTCCTGGCCACATATCTATCTCAACGCCATCGCTATCTTTAAATTTGAACCCGCCAAAAGTATTAACTTTAATTTTATCTTTTTTCTTAGGAAGAACCCCTATTGCCATGTGCCACTTAGAAAATGGAATGATAATATCAATGTCTCTAGGATCATCATTTTCTGGATCGGCAGCAGAGCCTATGATCCAACCATCACACTGTTGACATAAAAAGTATACTGTAGATGAATATTTTGCACTCATAATTTCTCCTAAAACCACATCTGGTCGTAATTGTCCCTAAGGGCATTCCATCCACGCTTAATTCTTTTTCTAAATTGCTTGTGATGGGGATGCCCGCTCCAAGTTTGTGACTCTCTGCCCTTAGCGTAGAAGTTGAACATAAAGATTATATCATTCAAACCCTGAACAAAATCTCTATATCGCTCATAAGAAGCCTTGTTTTCTTCTGTAGGGCACTCTTCGAACTTCTCTAAACACCAGCGGGGGTGATTCTGAAACTGCTTCTTTAGCAATTTAACTCTAGGAAGCATGAAACAAGCAAAAGTATAATTTAATGAATAAATTTCATAGCGGTGAACCTCTTTGGGATCCATCAGCCTGCTGTGGAAATCTTCAAATGACTCATCTTGTTTTACTAGTGACATGCCAGAAATTATACAACAAACTTTTTCCACTTATCTTTAATTGAATCTAAAACTTCATATTTTAGCATGGCTGTTTGCGCTTCTGCCCAACCAGTGTATGTAAATTGAAATTCGCCTAAAGAATTAGAATTTCTATTTGGCTCGCCTGCACGTATGGTTCTACTTTCTACTTTTAATTCCATAGTTAAATTATCATAATATGAATCAGCAAGGAATTTTTCAAAGCATATTCCTATAGTGCCAGGAAATTTTGAGTCATTTTCAATTACATCTACATTATTTTTCTCTATGTAATTAGTTAAATAAAATGTGTATTCATTTGTATTGGTATACATTTTGAAAATGAAATTGCTTTTAGTATATTCTGCATCTTTTTGTACATCTAAAAACAATGCCTTATCTATGTTCTTTCTATGTTCTTCATAATCATCATCAAGCGTTATCCTCTTGAGTGAGTAATTTTTTAAATAGTACGGACCTAAAAAAGTTTTAATTCTATTAGATATTAATTTATTTACTTTTTCTGTTGCTTTAAAATGTCTATCTTCAATATGTTTGAGATTAGATAGCTTATTAGTTTTCATGCCGAAACCTCCTGTTGCATTAACTGCCTATAACAGTCAATGTTTATCTTTCTTTCCATTGAGGAGCTACATTCTCTACTAGCTCATTTTTAATAATACAATCTTTTAGTTGTTCCCAAAGCTCGTCTGAAAAACTGCCGTTAGGCAATACTTTGGGGACTGATTGTTTTTGACCAGCTTCAGGCATTCTAGACTTAACTGAAGCTTCCATGAAATGATTTTCTTTTTCAAAATCAATAGTGACTAAGAAAGTATATTCATTATAATGTGTAAATAATTTAAAAGTTAATTCATTCCCTATTTTTTCTTTGTTTCCATTAGACCACATCGAAGGCCCATGAATTACGTTTTGAATTGATTCTTTATTATAAAGAGGGAAAAGCCAAAATGCGACTTTTTTCTTAATTTCTCTTACAATTTCATGGTCATTTTGTTGCTTTCTAGAGAAATTAGAAAGCACTTCATTGCGATATTTGCTTGATTCCATAACGAAATCCTCCTATATGTTAAAACTAGCCATAACAACTAGTCATCTTTATATTATAGAAGAATAAAAATATTCCTGCTTGCAACCCGATTTTCTGTCTCCATTAGCTTGCTGTCTGTCTTAATTTTATGCTTTTTAAGCACAATAAACGAGCAGGGCCATATAGCAAGATTAGGCTCGAAATGGTTCCGCTTACGCGACAGGAATATCAACTGAGGTAGGAGGATTCGAACCTCCAATCGCCTGTGCCAAAAACAGGTGCATTGCCAATTATGCTATACCTCAAACATTAATTTTTTATCGGCTTTTTGCTGGAACTTTTCAAAAACTTATCAGCATCACCCAAATATTGTGCTGGATATTTATCTGTAGAAACTCCTAATTGAGTTCTCCATACTTCCCACTCAATATATTGAGAATCATTTTTATGACTTCTTAGCCACTTTTCCACACTAGGCCTAGAAGTAAAGGAAATCTTAATTCTAGGAGCATCTAGAGCAGCAGGATGATAAACTGTATATAAGTATTGTTTCTTCATATTATCTGCACTTAATTTTCGCATTTAACATAACACAATTTTTCAAAATCTTCTTGTTTGACATGGGTATATAGTTCATTAAATAATCGTCTATGAGGACTTTTTCCTATTCTTATTTCATTTAGTTCTTTTTTGCTTATCATTTATAATCCTCTTTGCTTCTTCATCAGATATTACCTCAGGTCTTTTCCACTCTCGCAATTGACCACGATCTTTTAATTTCGCCAAAAATTCAGGGCTTAATTTTATTACACTTCCCATTTAACATTCCTCAAAAGTTGCTTTGCGAAACAAGCCTATATCAACCATAATCTCTATCTTAGGTCTATACTGGGAAAGTGTAACAATCGTCATATGTCCCTCTTGAGGACTATGTTCGTACATGAAGGTAAATAGATTGGGCCTTAAGTAAGGCTCTGTATTATTCATTTTTTTCCCTTTCAATTAAATCGCCAGGAAATTGAGCTACCCAGCGTTGGTTTCACACATTATAATATAAACCCACCACTTTGTCAAGTAGTAGGTTTATATTATTTAAATTAATTTTTTAGTCGAGTTGGAGTGGGTTGTCAAGATCGTTTTCGTATTCTATCTTTTTTTTTAATCTTTTTTTTTATCTTTGTCTCTTCCGTGACCATGTCCCTTTCCTTTTCTACCAGAGCTTCTACTAGACCTTGAACTCTCGCTAGAAACAGAGCTTTCACTAGAATCAGAGCTTTCACTAGAAGCACTAGACTCAGAGCTTCTACTAGACCTTGAACTCTCGCTAGAAACAGAGCTTTCGCTGGACTCGGAGCTTCTACTAGACTCAGAACTTCTACTAGACCTAGAACTTATACTACTTTCGCTACTTCTACTACTTTCGCTACTTCTACTACTTTCGCTACTTCTACTACTTTCGCTACTTCTACTACTTTCGCTACTTCTACTGCTTAGGCTGCTATTAGAAGACCCACTGGAAATAGAACTATAACTACTTAAGCTAGAGTCACTGCTAGCAGATGATTGACTTGATTCTGAACTTGCACTACTTAAGCTAGAATTTGAACTTTCACTACTTAAGCTAGAATTTGAACTTTCACTACTATCGCTAGACTCGCTACTGTCAGAGCTTTCGCTAGAAAAGCTGGATCTACTAGAATCGCTAGACACAGAGCTATCGCTTGAATCGCTAGACACAGAGCTATCGCTTGATGCAGAACTCATAGAGCTATCGCTAGACTCGCTAGAATCCGAACTAATGCTGCTATCACTACTTAAACTAGAGTCACTGCTTAAGCTGCTTACGCTAGAGGTAGAGCTATTGCTACTTAGACTAGAGTCAGAACTGACAGAGCTTTCACTAGAAAGACTTGATTCGCTAGATGCGGAACTAGTGATCTCTGTATAGTCTGCGTCTGGATATGGGTCTTCTGGAATCTCTGCCTTTTTAGTTTGATTAAATAGCCATTCAACATTTTCTTCTTCACGCCAAACTAATTTAGGAGAACCACCATGACTTGTAGGATATTCTTTTAACTGAGAATCTTTCCCAAGTTCATCAGCAACTACTTGCCATGCCCTACTCCCAAACTTCATATTATCACTAGTGCCAACGCCTACAATAGTTGGAATGTGAAAACTTCTAAGCATTTCTTTCTCTAGTCTTTCTTTAAGAGAATCACTTCCGTCTGGATACGGAGTGTCCCAATGTGCGTCAGACATTGGATCACCGTATGCCCTGCCAATGGGCCATGCAGCGATAGGCACTACAGCAGCCATAATATCCCTTAGTCCCTTAAGTCCCTCAAAGCTAAACAACCCCCCGCCAGAGAATCCTGTTAAGTATATCTTATCAGGGTTAATGTTGTGATCTGGATCAGCGATAAGCATGTCAATTATTTCTCTACAGCCTATCATTCCGTGACCTCTCTCATGATAATAATTAGACCAACCATCATGATAGGGTGACATTTCAGGAACAGGAACTTGTTGATCTTCAGGAAATCCGCTGGCATAAGGAACTTGTATTGTCACATGAAAAGCTCTATACTTTTCATTCTCAAAGAAGTTTCTATATTTCGTAATAATACAGCCTGGGTCAGTTTGCACAAGTATTCTTTTGTCATCACCTAATTCGCCAGAACCCCCAACAGATATAACAAGAGGATAATCTCTATCTACTTCTGAATCATAGTCGCAAGGATAAGATACAGAGTAATGCATCCTGCCTCCCATAAATTCATAAGTCTTAACTGCATCGTGCATCCAGTTAGTTTTTACTTCTGCTGGAGGTTCATACCAAGAGTGCTTAATTTGTGTAACTTTAACATCTGGCTTAACTTCGATAATCCACCAGTTCAATCTTCTACTGCCATACTGAGCAGGATAATCTCTTGTAAACTTTCCTGGGGCTACGTTCTTAAAATCAATAGTGTAGTAATAGGTTGAGAATAAACGATCATATTGACTTTCTACTGGGGCGTGCCCCATGTGAATGTTAAGACTAGAACCCTCTGGCCCCTCAATGTCAATTTCAACATAATGATGGTTCTGCTCTTTAACGGGATCGCCAATGGCAGGAGAAATCAAGATAGTTTTCCCACGCAATTCTGCGGTAACACTTTCATCGTTAGCAAGGGTTAGCACTTCCCAGCCTTCAATATCAGCTTGGGTGTGAATCACTTCTTTTCTAGCGAATGGGCGTTTAATGGGCACAGTGATCTCCATATAAAGTAACGATACTTCATATTCGAAACTTGCCTAATTTAACCTTTATTTTTCTGACCAGTCATAACCATTTTGTTTCGATTCTTCACTTAAAGACTTCCAGACGCCATCTTCATAGAAAAAAACTTTAGCACGAAAGCGTCCAAAAGTCTGTCTGTCTTTAATTGTTTCTATTTTTAATTGTTTATTTAAAACTTTAGATTCAACAAATGTTTTAGCTGCCATGCCTGCTGCTTTTTCTATGGGACTCTTAGGCCTAAAAGTTTCAGGTGTATCAACGCCCTCTAACCTAATAGTCTCATAAGCATATTTTAAGAAGCCTAAATCAATAATAACATCTATTGTGTCACCGTCAACAACATGGGTGCAGAAAGCCCTATAATAGGTATCCTTGGGAAATCCAGCGGGATGGTTTTCAAATTCTGAAGGCCTTCTAGGCATATTACATGTAGGTATATTCACCAAATCTTTTGGCCACTAACAAATTACCTTTATAAAAATACTCTACATCAGCATCGGATGTACCGCTAGGCCTAGCAATAGTAAACCAACTATCATCAATCCTTCCAGAAAGAATTGGTACACCCGCGATCACATTTTCTTGCAATTCTTCAGCAGACTCCTGAGGTATTGTAACAAATTCTGATATGCCTTCCTCTTCTATTGAAGATAAATAAAGCGAACCAATTAAAACATTTTGATAAATTTGATTATCTGTTTTTTCTATTTTTACAAATGAATCATTATTTATACCTATCTTTTTACCTGCATAATTAGCTATGGAAGTAACAGTTGTTTCAGAGCCTTCAGAGTCTTCAGCAAAAGGATCATACTCAAAAAGAGCAGTCACATCATCTTCAGACAGTTCTCGATTGTAGACGCGAACGTCTGACATTCGCCCTGTAAATTCAGATGATGATGTGTTTACGGAGTTGGTTCTACAGCCAACATAGAACCTCTCATTTGTGTTCCATGAGAAGGTGGGGTTCGTTTCGGTTGCGAGAAGCGAGCCGTTTAAGAACGTTCTAAAATCGGCAACCCCTGATCCTCCGCTGCTTTTAGTGATAACGAGATGCTGCCATGCATTAAGTGACACGCCACCCATGTCGCTTGCAAAGGTGCCCGAGTAGGTTCTGAGACGAATGACCTCGGCTCCTGTAATCAGTACGGTCATCCCGCCCGTAGCATTGTTGTCATCATTTCCAAGCAAAGATGCCGTATCAGAAACCGTCTTGTAAAACCAGCAAGAATACGTCAGTTCTTCCGTGCTGGCGAGGGCGGGGAAGTTGCCGCTCGTATCTCTAGCCGAAGCGCCATCAAAGACTGCCACCTCTGGCCAGGGCGCGCCTGTATCTTCAGTATATGTCACGGTCCCTACAAAACTTGTCAAGTTAGTACCGACTTCGGCCACAGAATTACCGTTCAGAGGCCAGTGACCAATCAAGTTAGATGTAATATCTCCTGCCATCAATTGTCTCCTGTTAGATAGTGCGTAGTAGTTCCATCTGGTTTAATAATAACATTATTAGATTCTAGGAAAACTCCGACCCTGCCAAAACTATAGCGAGTAAAATCATCTCGTCCAATTGTAGATTCACGAACCTCCCATAAATTATCAGTCAGCTTCATCATGTCCACTTCGAAGTCTGATGCAGAGTATGCGAATCTTACAACACCCGTAGCTTTGTCTATGCGAATATCATTGCCTGAAATAATTAAACTCTTATAAGTACCTTGACCAGAATCATCTTTGCGGTCGAATCTAGAAAAGCTAAAGTTTTTCACCTCACGAATACGAACGCGATTTCTAACAATACGCAGATCAAGATTCCTATAGTCAGAAATTTCTCCAGGGCGATTGCTAAATTCAAACAAAGACTTTTCGGCATATCTAGATTTAATATCATTGTTTTCAACAATAAGGCTAAGCCACCAAATTCCACCAGGGCTTCGCAAAGCGAAGACATCAATATCATTATTACGAACAACAAGGTGCCCAGGATTGGTTTGGGAAACAAGATTTACCCAGGCCGTATCAACTGCGCCACCATGCTTGTCAACAAATGATTTTTCTAAAATAAACTTATTGCCATCATAGACACGACTCCTTGCCCCCTTTCCCTTCATCAAGTCTGCCCCAGCCTTATCGGAGTTAAAACACATGATGTTTTTCCAAGTATTACAATGATATTTAAGTCTCGATCCATTTGTGTAAATATCATAAACTTCTTTATTTTCAAGAGTACAAAGACCTTCAACATAATTGTCTTGATATGTGAATCGATCCCCCTCAAATAGTACAAAGCAAAGATACATTCCCTTAGTAGTTTCACGAACATTTTTGTTAATTACGGAATTGCCCTCCACATGTATATGTTCTTTGGAATCACGAATCTCACTATAATAGGCGTGATCGTTAGAAATGCCCAAATTGAAACAAATCCTTCCCATTTCCGATATGGTGTTGTTTGTAATTCGGAATGACCTAAAAGGCATATCGGGAGCATTAAAGAAAACATTGCCAATATTATTTATTATATTATTGCTGATATCTACATGTTTAATTCCATATAAAGATTCACTTGGATCAGTCTTTTCGCTAAATCTTCCATGAAACAATCTAATATCGTTATCAAAAGTGCATCCGCTATTCACTTGAAAGCTATCAATCAAAACATTATTTATTGTATCAAAAAAAGTTACCGCGCCAGCACTATTATTAACAAACGAAATTCCTTTTAAGCTGACCAGCTCGGCATTCCCAAGCGTGATCCAAGGATATGCTTTACCATCAAAGATAATTTTTGCTAACCCCTGCCCCCTCATGGACAATCCCCCTATAACAGCATTATTTTCCGTTGGGGTAACGGTGTATGTACCTTCAATTATAACTTCATGCCCAGATGAAATCGCGTTCAAAATTGCAATATTGTTAACTTCGCCTTTTGTTATATCGTCAGAAACAGCGCCATAACTACGGATATCCCCTGGGGCATACTGCATTTCTTCTATGCTATCAGATATTTTCACTATACTATCAGATATTTCTAATATGCTATCAGGTACAGACTCCATTGAATGCATAAAATTAGTCAAAGAGTTAAGACTATCATCTAATTGTTTTCCTATTGTATTCGAATTTTTAGCTAAAGACATAAAATAATCCTCAAATATATTACATTAATATATTCAAGGATTAATCAGTATTTCCTGTATTTTATTATAAAGAGATTTTGTGAATGAAACCTAATTTATGCAAGGTTTTTTACTTCTTCTAGAATATTTTCAATAATTAGTGGATCATACGGGACTGCCACTGTAGCAGTACCCTTTGGATAGTATGTCCACCCATCGGGAAAAGGATTATGACGAACATTCGCCCATCCAACGTTTCCACCTGTGCTTTTAGGAACAACCATTAATACATATTTCCATCCACTAGGAAGGCAACAACAACGAGGTTCTATTAAATATTTTCCAGCAGAGAACACCTTATCATGAAGGTCTGCATCCATAATGTCTTCTTTAGACATCCCACAAATTTCAGTCACCTGATCGCTGAGAGCAACCATTGCATTTGCAGCTTCTTCATATTTTTGATTGGCACTTTCTAAGGCGACTTTAAAAGGGTGCTTTTTTCTCTTAAATAATCCCATAATTATTCCTTTCATTTAGTGGATAATAGATTATATATGAAAAATAATAATTTGTCAAGAGACTTTGAGAAATGTTATATGAAAAGATTTTTGAATTGAGGTAGGAGGACTCGAACCTCCAGTCCCTTGGACCAAAACCAAGTGCATTGCCAATTATGCTATACCTCAGAAAACCCCGACTGGGTGTACCAAAAACACCTGTGCTGCCGATTACACCATAGGTCAATAGCGGAGAAGAGACTTGCACTCTTACAGGGTTTCCCCATCGGGTTATGAGCCCGATCACTTTTCTAATTGTATACCCCGCAATCAATATTAATCTGCTAAACTAAGGAAATCAATGTGTGCTGTTCCCTAAAATTGTCTAGGTAGTAGGATTTGATATTTTCAATCAGGCACCCCAGTTTCGATCTGGGCAAATCTAGTTCCCAAAACTAGCGGGTTCGCCAGCTCCCTCGTGCCTGCTTGTGTAAGTATTATAGCAACACTACCATCAAATGTCAACTACTTTTTCCCGATTTTTATAAACCTCATCAAAATATATTTTATGATCGATAGCCCTAAAAGAGTATTGTATTCCCCAACCATTCTGTTTATTAACATCACTAACTCTTTTTGACATTTGTTTATGTCTTTTTAAATAATATTCTATATTAATCATTTTATAATGCAAGAGTTTTAAATGATTATATTTAAAAACTTTTACATTTCCAGTGGGAGTACACTCATGAGCCCCATAGTAATAATTCATTTCTTTGATATGCTTGGGAGAAAATATTGTCATTTTATTAAACCCTGGAGATTCTATTCCATGCTTAAAATCTTCATGTTCCCATATTTGCCCAGTATGCTTTGGGAGATTTTGAGATATCATATCATACCCCAATGGCAAAAAAACTGTAAATCCCAAAGCATAAGATTCTTGTAAAAAATTATGCAGCCCTGAAGGGTGATACATTATTTCATCCATATCTCCAACAAAGCATAGGTCAGAATCTCGATTCTGTTTCCAACAATTGTTTTTAATATAAGCTAGCCTCCAATCATCAATTTGGCCATTGCCATATGTTACACTGTCCCAAACTACATTTTTATATTGACTAGCAATCTCTTTGCTTTTATCAGTAGAACCATTGTCATAAATAATTATTCTGCGAGCAATAGGCGACCACAGCCTCAAGAAGTAAGGGAGTCTTACTTCTTCATTCCAGCAAAATGTGTAAACGTCAATAATCATTTTATTTTTTGTATAACAAATTGTGTTCCATGAATTTCTAATTTCAATTTATACTTAACAACAAAGTCGTCTACAGCAGGCTTGGGCCCATGAGTGACAGGGCTAGTCCAGCCATAATCGTCTCCACATAAATAACCACCAATTTTTAATTGATCATACCAGTGGATTAAATCTTGTATAACCGAAGAATAACTGTGATCTGCGTCTATGTAAACCCAGTCAAAATATTCTTCTCCCAAAAATACTTCTAAAGAATTTTTTCTATGTATTTTTACTTTAGGATTTTTATTAAACTTACGCAAAACCTCTTCATACGATTTGACCACTTTTTCGCCCTTAGCCCACTTGACCCACTCATGATCTTGATGAACCCAAGGGTCAACTAAATGCAATTCTCTAGGGCAATATTTTAGTATTTTATTAGAAAAATCTCCGCGCCATACCCCTATTTCTGCGCAGATAAAATCTTTTTTTATTTTTTTTAAAGTTTGTATTCTTTCTATCATGATAATCATTTGAGTTTGTAGTTTAAAAAATAATATTTCATATTTTTTAAACTATCTTTATTGCCTTTTACATTCTCATGGGCTGTGTCCCCCCCATTGAGAATCTCTTTTAATCCCAAAAATCTTTTATCTGTATTATAGTTTTTATGTAAAAAAATACAATTAGTATTTAAAGCCCTACATGGTAGGGCACAATGTAACCGAGAGGTTATTACTAGTTTAGCTCTAGCATATATATTCAATAAATCTATAGCCATATTTATCCTAGTGGCACAAGAAAAATTGCCATCAAACATGTCGTGCTTTATTTCAATAAATTTATCATTAAAATAATCATAATAATTGAAATCAACATTTGGAATATAATCGCAATCACTATTAACGTCAACCATATATATATTATCTCCTTTTATTTGGCATGGATCAAAAATAAGGGTTAAACACCCAGACAAGTAGGCATCTATTCCATTATTTAATAACAAATTCCTTGTGTAAATATCCCTACAGCCTATGGGTTCATGTGCTTTGAAATAAAACTTATTTTGATTTATTAACTGTTTAGATTGAGCATGAAAAGAAATAAATATAGGCTTAATTTTATCAGAAGGTGGGAAGTTTTTTAATCTGTGAAGAAACCAACCATTCATAATTAGGTTAGTCTCTGGGCCATCATACTTATGAAGTTTTTCTCTGTCAATGAATGAATATTTATTAATACCGTTAATAGATAACAACTTTATTGCAGCTAGAGATTGTATGTCATCCCCTATATTTTTTGTATTGTATTTTAAAACTGAATATCTTTGTTTCTTCATAGCCAGCTACCCTTCCAATGGTGAACCGCATATGCCTCAGGACATGTCTCTCTAAAATCTTCATGTCTTCTATGCTTTTCCGTCCATAAATAAGGATATACTAAATTTTTAGACAAGGCTTTTTTAATCCCTAAAATATCAGTTATATATCCTGGCCCATACTTTATTGCAGAATTTTTCCTACTATGAGTTAGCTCTCTTTGAGGTATCCCATCAATAATCTTCTTAATGTCTTTGTTTTCTTTTGTAGCTGCTATGAAAGCCCCACAAATAACAGTAGGAGTTTGAAGGCATAAAACTAAATCTCTTCCAACAACAAGTGAAGATATATCTCTTAAACATTCAAAATCTGTATCTATGTATATTCCCCCAAATTTATATATAACTTCAAATCTTAATATATCAGATTGCTCTGAGTAATTCTTACATCTTTTAAATTGTTCATAATTTTTTATTGGCAAATCATATATTTTCGTGTCATCCCACAAAAACATTGTCCAATCAGGATTGTATTTTAGCCAAGATTTTTGCCAATGCAATTCTTCTTCACTCAGGGGCTTGGAGCCCAAATGAATTTGATGTATTATTTTTGGAATCATATTAACCCTACTTTTTTAAATTCATTTAGTATTA
>Ga0255761_10000522_pt1 | contig 35589 bp, 70 predicted proteins | sample 071ome_29_FD_179961 | JGI IMG/M metagenome (GOLD analysis project Ga0255761, IMG submission 179961) | Coastal salt marsh microbial communities from the Groves Creek Marsh, Skidaway Island, Georgia - 071407BT metaG (version 2) | ecosystem: Environmental > Aquatic > Marine > Intertidal zone >... | reverse complement strand
CTTGGGATATTCGTATCATCAAGGGTGAGTTTACTGAGACTGTATTGCGTTTTGGGAACATTGCTTTCGACGGAGAAAATGATTGCTTAAACTTTAATTTTATGATAGTATCAACACCTGATACTGAATTGACAGAAGCGAACGTAGCCCTTCAAGATCGAGCCGCAGAAGTTCTTGCGTCTGTTCTTGAAGAAGCGGCGCAAACCGGTAGTTTACAATTAGGCAATCCCGACGATGACAGTGAAGATTGATTTAGAACAAACAATCATTCGAAACATTTTGACAAATGAACCTTACATGCGTAAGGTCATTCCTTTCATTAAGAAAGAATACTTCGAAGGTGTGTACCAACATCTGTTCACTGAGGTGACGAAGTTTGTTGGCAAATACAATAAGTTGCCGACGCTAGAATCTTTTAAGATTGAATTGGATCAGTCTGACAAATTGACTGACCAGATGTACACTCATGCCATGGACATTCTTCCTAACATCTTTGAGGTGAAAGAAGAGAATGATACGTGGCTATTAGATACAACAGAAAAGTGGTGTCAAGATCGTGCGGTCTATCGTGCTATCATGGAGTCGATTACAATCATCGACGGTAAGCATGAGAAGCTATCAAAGAACGCTCTGCCTGACATCCTACAGAATGCACTAGCCGTATCGTTCGACACGAACGTAGGTCATGACTACCTTGAAAACGTAGATGAACGATACGCCTTTTATCATGAGCAAGAAGAGCGCATCCCCTTCGATCTCGATTACTTCAATCGAATCACAAAGGGTGGACTGCCAAATAAGACGCTAAACATCGCCTTGGCAGGCACGGGTGTTGGTAAGTCATTGTTCATGTGTCACGTTGCGGCTAGTGCCCTATCGCAGGGTCGTAATGTCTTGTACATTACGATGGAGATGGCAGAGGAGCGCATTGCTGAACGCATTGACGCAAATCTGCTGAATGTGCCAATCGATCAGTTAGAGAACATGTCGCAGACAATGTTCACTGACCGTGTGCGTCAAATTGCGAATAGCACAAACGGTAAGCTGATCATCAAGGAGTACCCGACTGGACAGGCTCATAGCGGTCACTTCCGGGCGTTGCTGATGGAACTCAAACTGAAGAAAAAGTTTGTTCCCGAGTTAATCTTCATTGATTACTTGAACATCTGTGCATCGTCTAGAATGAAAGCCATGGGCGGTGCAATCAACTCTTATACTTATGTCAAGGCTATCGCAGAAGAAATACGCGGGCTTGCTGTAGAGTTTGATGTGCCTATTGTGTCAGCAACACAAACGACTCGGTCGGGGTATGGCAATTCTGATCCTGGACTAGAAGACACATCTGAGTCTTTCGGTCTTCCTGCAACGGCTGACCTGATGTTCGCCCTTGTGTCCAACGATGAGCTAAATAGTCTTGGACAGATAATGGTGAAACAGTTAAAGAATCGTTACAATGATCCTAACGTCGATAAGCGATTTGTGATTGGCGTAGATCGAAGTAAGATGAAACTATATGATGTAGATGAAACACAACAGAACCTTGTTGATGATGATATACCGGTTTTTGACAAATCGTCTTCGGGCGAAAAACTCAAGAACATAAAAATCTTCTAGGAGGTGCGTTATGGATCCCTACACTCATACTCTTATTGCAGTAGGGCTGATGTTTGGCTCGTATTGGGCTGGTAGACATCTTGGTTATAAAGACGGCTTGATCGATGTATGGTCTGCTTTGCTTACAGTCTTTGATGCTAAGTCTATCGTTATTAATGAAAATGAAGAACTGATTGTCACTGACAAAAACGGTGCCGAAAGAAAGGTGAATTGATGGCTATTGAATATAAGTTTCGTGAAGATGAGTTGATCCAAGAATTCAAAGACTACATTGACGCTACGTACAGCGGTCACTATGGTCATGGTGGATTCCAATCGAGTGAAGTAATTGTTGATCGTGGGCATGGTCTCGGTTTCTTTCTTGGCAACGTTGATAAATACAACGGTCGATATGGCAAGAAAGGTTCTTCAGACGACCATCGCAAAGACTTGATGAAGATTCTGCACTATGCACTTCTTGCACTGTACGAACATGACCGACTGAATCCTGTAGTGTCAATCAAGATGGATACCGATTGGCTCGATCATGCGCCTTCTAAAGATACTATCGGTCTAGGTCCACTCACAGTAGATACAATTTCGTATCCATCAATCAACATTGAGAGTGACGTGAAAGTGGACATCACTGATTATCCTGAGTATGATGTCAAATTCAACGTAGACGGACTCAAGGTATGACAGAAGACATTTTCGATTTTGGCTTTACAGCCGTAACTGAAGAAGAGTTGGAGATTGTTCAGAAATCTTCGACAGAAAAGGATGCGGTTGAAAGTCGGCTCGATAAGTTGTATAATGCTATTCAACCATTGTTGGATAATCTGAGAAAGAATCCAGAGAAGGACTATATCTATTGGCCCAATCGTCTGGATAAAGTCGATCAGTTTAGGGATTACATCGACGACATCTATACTGGAAAGTAAATGACATTTAACATGAAGGCCGCTAAGACGGCTGTAAGTGATACAATCGTAGCAACACCAATTAACTTAGTTCTCAACTACATACTTCTCAAAATGTTTCTACCTCTCAGTTTGACTGCGGAGTTGATGACTATAATCTTTACTTCCATATTTTTCGTTGTCGCTTGCGTCCGAAAATATTTTGTGATATCATTCTTTAATAGGAGAAATAAATGACTAGCCCCGTAAAAGTGCCTGACGTTGTATTCAAAACTCGGGTTCGTGATGATTCAATCCCCGGTGCAAATCCGTATCGATGGGAAGATGTGACCAGTGAAGACCTTTTCATGGGTAAGTCTGTGATCGTCTTTTCTCTTCCTGGTGCATTTACGCCGACTTGCTCTACGTATCAACTGCCCAACTTTGAAAAGTTGTATGGCGACTTCAAACAGTACGGCGTTGATGATATTTACTGCATCTCGGTCAATGATGCGTTCGTGATGAATGCATGGGCTAAAGATCAGCGATTGGTCAATGTCAAAGTAATTCCTGATGGCTCTGGTGATTTCACTGAGCAGATGGGAATGCTTGTTGCTAAAGACAATCTAGGCTTTGGCAATCGTTCGTGGCGCTATGCGATGCATGTAATTGATGGCGTGATCGTTAAAATGTTCGAAGAACCAGGTCGCGAAGATAATTGCGAAACTGACCCATACGAGGTCACTTCTCCTGAAAACATTCTGTCTTACTTCGGAGGATAAAATGCAGAATCCAGAACAGTTCATTAATGCAGTAAAGCAAGGTGTTGTCACCGTTGTCTTCAAAAAGATCAACACCGACGAGATTCGTATCATGCCCTGTACGCTCAATGCTGAGATCGCAGGTAAAGAAATCGCGGTTCAAGACATGGATCCTAGCAGTAGCAACTTTGCTGTCTGGTGTCTTGACAAAGATGCATGGCGCTCGTTTCGTGTGAATACCGTAATTGAGTGGTACGAAGGCTATCCGAAAGAGGAGGCTGTTGCGTGAGAGATAAGATCGTCGAAGTCGCAAAAGCGCATTTCGAAGCAAGCATTCACAAGCACCGAATGAATGCAGAACTCATTCTGGAGAATCCTGTGGCTGTCGCAGAACATCCAGATATGATGGAAACCCTTGAAACTGAACTAAGCAAGATGGCTGAATATCATGATCGACTGGAAATGCTTGAAACTTACTTTTAGCATCTTGGCGCTACTCACCGTGAGTGGGTGCGCCAATCTCCCTTGCTGGAACGTCTCTGTCAATGGCGGCGTTCCTGGCGTGGCTAACGGCAATGCCCGTGGTCAAATCTGCCCTCCACCCGCTCCAGAAAAAGAAGAGACTGGACAACGAAGCTTTCGACCCCCCGCTTAAGTCATTGATTTATAAGCTTATAACAAAAAAGTCTAAAAAAAGTTTAAAAAACCGTTGACGACCACCCAGATTCCTGCGATAATTACTATGTAATTTGAGATGAGAGGTTGTTTGTTATGGCGTATGTAAGTCAAGAAATGAAGAAGAAGTTGGCTCCCGGCATCAAGGCTGTACTCAAGAAGTACGGCATGAAGGGAACTCTTGCGGTTCAGCATCACAGCGGCTTAGTCTGCAACATCAAGAGCGGTAAGCTTGATGTTCTTGGTGCCCTTGAAGGTGGTAACGAGTTTGATCGAGACTACATTCAGGTCAACCCTTACTGGATCGAAGAGAACTACAACTGTCCTAAAGTTGTTGCATTTTTGAGCGAACTCAAAGCCGCTCTTGAGGGTCCTGACTTCTTCTGCAACGATGACATTATGACTGACTATTTTCACAGAAGTCACTATGTCTACATCAACGTTGGTCAGTTTGGCAAACCTTACGTTCTGGAGGCTTAATTATGTTGAAGTATGAAAACACTGCTGAGATCGGTGACGTTATCAAAGCGTTTGACTTTGAACCTATCGAGGGTCGTCACGAGCACTTTATTGTTGGTCGTGTCATCAAGAAGGGTACTGTGATTCACCCTCTCCATAAGTTTCCGATGTTCGAAGGATTTCACATCGAGATCACAGGCGCTGACACGGACGATGATTCGCGAATCGGTGACATCGGCTACGTTCCCTTCGAAACTACTTTCGACTACGATGGTCGTGTTCAGGTGATTTCGTAATGCATGACGCTCTAATCTACATGGTGACTTACGAAGGTCAATGGAACGGCAAGACCGGTGAGTCACCTTATACTTGGATCGAGTATTCTTGGTCTGCCGCAGAGTCGTTGAAGCAAGAACTTGAAGATCGTTATCCTGATCGGGTTTGGTCTATCGTTGAAAAGGACGTGTCATGAGTTACGAAGAATTCAGGTCACTATATAAAAAGCTAGTGACGGAACTGTTGACTGACACCAGTCCAAAAGTTCCAAAAATGATTTATTCAAAGCAGTCGTTAGAAATCTGCGAACGTTTGTCTGATCTGTGCGAGGAGTATCCAGAATATGAAGAAAGGGTCGATAGCGAAACTTGGGGAGAGATTAATGGACGCGCTGTCGGATATTGACTACCGACGTGCGTTTAAGTTATCATTGATAGTTGTTCCAGTGTTGATCTGGGACATTTTTTATTTGGTCGTAGAAAAGTTCTATGACCTCTGCACTTACATCGACGATGTGGGTGGCAGTTATCTTGAAAAATTTATGGAGAAGTGAATGCCACGCATCGTTGTTACTGGTCTAGGTCCTGTTGGTACTGCTGTTGGTACTGCCCTAGCAAATCATCCAGACATTGACCTGTTCTTTGATGATCCCGCTAAGGGTTCTAATTTTCCATTCGACATGGTTGACACTGTTGATGGTGTTGTTGTCTGTGTTGCTACGCCCATGGGCGAAGACGGTTCATGTTATACTGATAACATCGTTGATGTTTTCAATAAGTATCGTGACACTAAGTACCTGATCAAGTCGACCACGAATCCCGTTTTTCTGCGTGAGTTTGATCATCTGGACATCACGTTCAGCCCTGAGTATCTGCGTGGCACAACTGGTTCAGATCCGACGCAAGAGTTTATCGACTCTGAGTTTGCGATCTATGGTGGCGGTTCTATGCGCTGGTGGCACGAGATATTCGCACCCGTCTTGCCTAATCTGAAGAACGTGCGATACATGACTGCTGAACAAGCCTCGTTTGCAAAGTACTTTTTGAATTGCTTCCTTGCAACCAAAGTGACGTTCTTTAATCAGGCTTATGAGATTTTTCAAGCATGTGGCGGTCAAGACTTCGACGTTGTGATCGATGGTCTCTGCCTTGATCCACGTGTCGGTCGCTCGCACACTGCTGTTCCTGGTCCTGATGGAATGTTTGGTTATGGCGGACACTGTTTTCCGAAAGACATGTCTGCGTTCATGAAGTTTGGTGAAGAAGCGGGTGCTGATGTGCAGTTCTTAAAGGATACTATCGATGCAAATACCAGATACCGCTCGTAGCTATACGCTTGATGTGCAGGAAGATTCAGATGGTCAATATCTGATCTTTCCTGACGAAGAGATGGAGTTGCTTGGCTGGAAAGAAGGCGACGATATCGAATGGATAGACAATGGTAATGGGTCTTGGACTCTGAGGAAAAAAGAAATGCAGAAAGTGATGATCGAACTTGAAGACGAACAGGTCGATGCCATCGTTATTCAAGAATTAAAAAATGCGATTGCGTCATTTGAGCAAAGCATTGAAGAGCGCAGTAACGGTGAAGGTCTTGCTTGGTACGACAGTGATCCGGTTAAAGATGTGAATTATCTTGTTGACCAGGTTCGTGCGTTCATGACCGTACTTGAATATTACGGAGTGCCCGGTGAAGATTTTAATCGAAAAGTGTAGCGATCCCTCTCGTTGGTATGCAGACAAGGTTGGTCAATACGTTCCCTTTCTAGAAGATTGTGGCAACGAATATAAGTCTTTGCAAGATCCCGATCCACAGATGAGCGGTCATCGTTTCATCAATTTCGTTTTGAAAACAGATTGTGTGCTAGTGGAGAGTTCTGATGATTGATAAAAGTTATGTTGAGATTGATGCCTCTTCTTGGTTGACCAGCGATGGATATGTTGAGGTTGGTGTGTATCTTGGCGAGGGTGCTTGTGAGCCTTGTCATATCGATAAGGTAAGTCTTCTCGACTTGATCGACAAAGACCTTCAAAGTTATACTGTTTCTTTCTCAGACCAGATCGTTGAAGGTCATTTCAAAGATGTTGAGGAGCTTCTCAAGAGTCTGAAAAAAGCATACAAGTATGCCAAGAAACGTGCCAAGGAACTGGGTTATGAAAATTGAAGTGATTTCAGTAGACGAAGAAACCGGTAAAGTAGAGTTAGACCTCGACGAAGAAGCACGAGTGTGGTTAATAGAAGTCGGGTTCAATAAAGTTCTGCGTGATGCGATAGAGGCGAGTAATGAGCGTCAGAAGTCTGTGGGTAGGCGACTAATGGACAAATATTCCGGAGCACTCTCTGGTCTTGAGGCGAGTGATGATTAAACCAGCACTAGATAAACCTTACATTACATTAATTTGTAATCCTTACGAGTATGAGTCGTCAACGAACACACGAGTAACAATTGATGTAATGGAAAAAGATTTGAGTCGAGATGATATGATTGGAGTCCTAGAAGACTTTATGAAAGTAATAGGCTATCATTTTGATGAAGGTGAGCATTTAGGAATTGAATGGGAGTAGTAAATGAAAGCAGGTAAGATATGGGGTAACACGGAACTCATCGAGCATAATAGTACGTTTGAGTTTCATCGAATCGAGTTTATGGCAAACCATTGCTGTAGCGAACACTATCATAAGACCAAGTGGAATGGTTTTTACGTTGAGTCTGGTGTTCTAATGGTACGCACTTGGCCTGATGGTACTGAGCCAAACACGTCTCGTCCGACTGTCTGTGATCAGACGATTTTGCGAGCAGGCGAGTATTACAAAGTCGAGCCTGGCAAGTGGCACCAGTTCGTAGGTATTGACGACGGTGTTGCTTTTGAGTTATACTGGGCTGAGTTTAATGCAGACGATATCGTTCGCCGTACTCAAGGACACAAGATGTGATTAAGAAAAATCCTAGTATATTTGATCTTGAGCAAGAGATCATGTCATGTTGGAATGTCACAGATGATCTCGATATGATCACTGCGCATTTTGTTGACAGTCCAGAATATACTCATATGCCTTCTGATATTGCAGATTCGATTATGAATAAATACTTCGGACTAAAGGAGGTTTATGATGTCAGGTTTAAAAAATTATGGGCTACGTTTGAAGTCGTTTGCAAAGAACATCATCGCCTTCGTAAAGAGCGTGGGGACTTCGATGATGCAAAAGATTAAGAACTGGCTCAAAACTCTTTTTACTGAAGAGTATGAAGTAGTTATCTGGTATGATCCTGCTAAAAGACAGGTGTACAAGATGAAGTCAATTCAGAAACTCAATCAAAACAATTTAGTGGGTGTTTTGGTCACTGGTGAGAAGTTTACGATGCAGACCCAAGAGCCCTTCAATTATCAGGTGCGAAAGATTCATTGAGTGTATTCAATCGAATTGTAAAAGTGTTTGAGAGACCTATCGAAGAGAATCCTATCGACAAAGCGATTGTCGAGAATCTGCCTCAGGAAGGTGAAGTCGAAAAAGTCTATCAAGCACGTTGGGTGTGGTATCACACGTTGTTAGCAGTAGAACTGTTCTTCACTAACGTTCTCCTGCTCTTAATTCTTTTTGTTATGGCGTTGAAATAATGAGTGAAGATGACACGTGAAGAAAAAATTTCTTGATGCTTATATGGACACCGCGAAGCGATTCGCAGAACTCAGTACAGCCCGTCGAGCAAAAGTCGGCGCGATCATTGTAAAGAACAATCGCATCATTTCTATTGGCTACAACGGCATGCCCGCCGGATGGGATAACAATTGTGAACATGAAGATCGACCTCATTGGGCAAAAGATTATAAAGAGATCGATCCAATATATGTTCGATTAACCAGCAAGAAGGAAGTGTTACACGCAGAATCAAATGCCATTGCAAAGATGGCGAGAAGTCCTGAGTCTTGCGAAGGCGCAACAATGTTCTGCACACACCTGCCTTGTATGGAGTGTGCCAAACTGATCTATCAAAGTGGCATATCTCACGTTTACTATGATGTAGAGTACGAAGCCGCGAAAGGATGCGGCAAAGAGTTTTTGAAACAATGTGGAGTAGCGGTAATTAAATTATGAAGATCGGATTCACATGTTCAACCTTTGACCTGTTACATGCGGGTCATGTCCAAATGCTTCGTGATGCCAAACAGCATTGCGACTATCTCATTTGCGGGCTTCAGGTCGATCCCTCGTTAGATCGTTCCGAAAAGAACTCGCCCGTTCAAACCCTAGTCGAGCGATACACGCAACTCAAGGCTGTCAGTTACGTAGACGAAATCATTCCGTATCAGACAGAAGAAGACCTTAAAGACATCCTTGAACTGTACCACCTCGACGTTCGTATTCTAGGCGATGAGTATCGAGACCGTGAGTTTACGGGCAAGGATATCTGCCGTCGCCGCGACATTCAACTGTACTTTAACAAGCGGGATCATCGGTTTAGCTCCAGTGACCTCCGCCAGCGAGTAGTGAACGTAAGTGCTTGATTTTATTGATTATTGATAAAATCGATTAATGTTTCGAAAACGATAGAAAAAATTCATGAAGAAAGTGGTTGACTCTGATGCTGGTCTGTGGTAGGATAGCATTTTCAGTGAGAGGACATGCCTATGCTAGTTGCTTTTGACGGTCGTATCAAAAACGAGACCCTTGTTGCTGATCACTATGTTCCAGCTCTGATCAAAGCCCTTGGTCTCAGCCGTCTACGTAAGCCTCTGCTTGAGATCGATTTCGTCAACAAGCTTGACGCATACGGTCTCTGTGAAGGTGACCGCGACTATGCCAAGATCACCATTGCCAAAAAGTGTCCAGTGACTGGTCGCAAGCTTGGCTTTACCGAGATGATGTACACTCTGGCTCATGAGATGGTTCATGCTCGCCAGTTTTTACGTGGTCAGTTAGTCGCAGAAGGTGCCTGGAAGTGGAAGGGTCGTAACGCTGACGGCTATGAGTATGATAATCAACCGTGGGAGAAAGAAGCATACCGTCTTGAGAAAGAATTGTTCCAAGACTGTTTCCCCTTCCATCTACCGTTCAACAACTAGGAGTTTTTATGAGCGAAGAAAAGTATGTATGGCACCGCCCTCACAAGGCCGAAGAGTGGTATGAGAATCAAATCTGTAATCAAGTGTGGGAACAGATCACTGAACACTTTGGCGTTGATGAGATCACCGAAATCACTCCTGGTCAGATCAGAGAGATTGAAGAGTGGCGTGAGGAGAATCTGAGCGAGTACAGTGTGCTTCAGGTAGGTTTCTCTAACTTCATGTCACATTGGGAAAGCGAATGTTGGGAAGCAGGATTATATGAGCTTTAGTAAACTCCAAGAACGTTTAACTGAAGAGGGCTGGTTCGTAGGTTGGAATCTGCCGTGCTGTCAGACCTGTGCATGGGCTGAAGTCGAGCATGATGATCTGTCGAAGGTGCTGTTCAATCACTCGCAAGACTGTGAAGTCTACATGGAAGGCGAAGAGTGCCCAGCTTGTGACGGTGAAGGCTACGACATGGACACCGATGAAGAGTGCATGGAATGTTTCGGTTCTGGTGAAATCGAAGAAGGTTTTGATCGATCTGAGTACGACACTTCGGTGAGTGGATTCATCTGTAACACGCCTGAGCAACAATCATCCAGCTACTTTTGTTTTGATGGCGACAAAGAAGGCGTTAAGAATCTGAAAGCGATTCTGCCCATCATCGAAGAGACCGGTTGTTCTTGGCACTGGGATCAAACAGGCAAATCACGTATTGAAATCAGTTGGTAAATGTGAGATAATATTTGTCATGAAATACTATTCGCTAAACCACGACTATGCTGGTCGTCGAAGAAAGAAACGCAAACCGAAGGGAGAAGTCTATGGCAAATATGCGCCACCGAAATTTACAGAGATGTCAACAGCAAAGCAACCGACGTACGCAGATGTTCGCCGTGCAGAAGCAGAGCGATACCCCAGTCGGTCTGACGTTGTTGGACGCTCGGATGCAGGTCGCAAAGTCGAAAGCCAAAAGTACACGGGAGACTACGTAATCGGCATCGCAACGATGCACAAGTCTAATGCAGTACCCGTGACCAATCCTAAACACGCAACTGAAATTTCGGAGATGGGCAAGTGAAAAAGAATCAAAGAGCGCGTCAACAAGGCGCATTGCAACGCCTCAAAGAGTCACAATTCTTTGAGAAGAATGGTCGCACTGTAGAAGCGTGGCAAAAACGAAAAGATCGTGAGATCGAAATCCTAGAGAAAAAGGTGTCGATGCTGTGAAGATCGAAGTTGGTAAACAGTATGAGATTCGACCGTTGCATAAGCGGTCGATGTGCGAGATATTATGTTTTCAAAAAGACAATCGATATGTGATCGTCGAAAACGTATTGCAAGCCGGTGGTGTTTGTGTTAGAATTGATAATGAATCTGAGGCGCAATTGCTAAAGAATCATTTGAACAGTGAGAGCCCAAATCGATTGCTGGACTTCTCATACTTTACCAACGTTATGCCAACCGACGATCTTGAAGAAGGCTATCAAGGTTTTTCATATACGGGCTTTGACAATGTTCATGATGAGGAAGAACTTGATGAGCGTTTGGTCGAAGACGGATACATGTGTTTGTACGATGAAGGTTGGGACGAAATGTATCCGAAGTACTACATTGAAGGTCGTGTCTTGATTAAGGATCCTAATGATGGCTGAACGTTATCGGCAAGAAATAACTGAGTGGTCGGACAGCACTCCGAATCACATATATATTACCAATGGTCGAACACTACTCGGCTATATTCCTCGTGGTACAATGAAAGAGCATCGGTTCAAAACGCCCAGCAAGTGCTGGTCTCCGTCTCGTAGAAAGTTCCGCGATCTAACCAAAAAAGAACTTCTAGCAATTAAGGAAAACAACGTATGAAAAGGATTATTGGCGCACTACTTTTGACGGGTGCTGTAACTGCACAAGCAGAACCCTATGACATGGTGGTCACGAAGGTCACGGATGGCGACACGATTCGCGTAGATGTGAGCGACTGGGTTCTGCCTGAACTTGGTGACACCATGGGCGTTCGAATCATGGGCATTGATACGCCCGAGAAAGGTGGTCGTGCGCAGTGTGAGGCTGAGGCTGAACTGGGTGAAAAGGCGACCGAATTCGCTAAGTCTATGATCAAGGTTGGTGACACGGTCCAGGTCGAAGTCGTTCAGTGGGACAAATACGGCGGTCGCTTCAACGGTATTGTGATGGTAAATGGCGAGAACTTCGCTCAGATGCAGATCGACCGTGGGCTGGCGAAGCCCTATGACGGTGGCACCAAAGAGTCTTGGTGCGACTGATATTCCGGAATGTTCTAAGTATATAACAAAATATTCTAAGAACATCGCAAAAAGTGCTTGAACTCCTCTCCCGACTATGATAGGATAGTATTGTAGTTGAGAGAGGAGTTGTTTTATGAGCATGTATGACGAAATCGAATATAAGACCTATCTGCTGAAGCACGAGAAAAAGCAGAATCGTGGTGCGAAGCGTTCTCAGGACAGTGAGCGCCTGAAGACCTACCGCGCTGAGTGGGCATTTCTGAGTCAGTATGACGCACCTGAATTCAAAGACTTGGCTGAGGCTCAAAAGTACGCCAAGAAAATCTACAAGTCTAAGACTTGGCAAAAGCTGTGGTCAGAAGGCATCAACAAAGATGTGACTCGCATGTTTGCTTCTAATCCCGGAATCGTTGCAAAGCAACGGTCGTCTGGTCGAGGGACTGCTGGTCACACTAACGGATACACCGTAACCCTGGACCTGAAAGTCGGTCTCAACGTCTACACTCTGCTTCACGAGTTAGCCCACTGTCTGGGTCATATGCACCACGGTCGTTCGTTCCGTCAGTGCCTGCTGAAGCTAGTGTCCCGATTCATGGGTCGTGAGGCGGCTTCTATTCTGAAAGCAGAATTCAAGAAGGCTAAATTAGCATGTGGCGAACCACGTAAGCCACTCACGTTTGAACAATGGAAAGCGGCTCGTGACCGCATGAGCAAAATGCGGGAGCAATTATGACACCACCCAAAGGAAAAGGCGATCCGATGGTTCGTGCAGAAGGACGCACAAAGCCAGATCGCAACTGGTATCCTGATAACTTCGATTGGTATCTCAAGTGGGTAGCATCGATTCTAATTTTGATTTCACTTGCAATGCGATCCGCAGGTGTCGAGTATCGAATCTATGATCTTGCTTTCGGCTTCGTCGGCATTCTGTTGTGGACATGGGTGTCGATTATCTGGCGTGATCGAGCGTTGATCATGCTGAATGCAATATCTGGTTTCATGTTAGCGGTAACGCTTTTGAGGGAAATGTAATGTACAAGTATTACAAGCAACAAATGACTATTCGTGATTTTCTCGAGGAGTATTATCGTAACATCGACGTTCAGCCCGTGGGTCAACGTCTTGATACCGAACTGACGCTTGAGAGCGGTAGTCGCGAAACGAAAGCCCAAGGAATCATTGGCTCGATACTGCGAGGCATTGATCTCGGTCAGATCACCCTGCACGAAGTCTGGCGCGATGACTTTAAGTACGAGAGCATCGATGGTGGTCATCGTAAGCGTTATATCAAGGCTTTTTATAATGACGAGTTTCGTGTGGATGGCAAGTTCTATCGTGACTTGACTCAAGAAGAGAAAAAAATGTTTCTGAACACGGAGCTTACTTTCTGCATTTACACGAGTCTGAAAGTGTGGGACATTGGCTATATCTTCCGTTCGCTCAATAAGACGACCGACGTGAACCATCAAGAGATGCTTAACTCGTACGGCAACATTCCGATTGCGAATGCGATTCGTGAGATGGTGCGTCCAGTTGCTCGTGTCAACAATAAGTATCACAGCCTCTTTGAGTACACGCAACGTGAGGGCAAGCCTCGCAACTTTATCAACTTGCAGTTCGACAACAAGCGGCTTCGAATCGATGAGATTGTAGCCCGCATCTACTATCGCTACTATGATGGTGGTGGTCTGGGACGGTCTGACGATCTAGCCCTTGAAGAAATGTACGAGTCAAATCTGAGTCAAGAAGAAGTTAAGAAGTTGACTGCTAAGGTCACCAAGTGTCTTAACTTTCTTGAAGACATGGCTGTTATCCGAAAGCGTTATAACACCTCAGCACTCAGTGGGAAAGAGTTTTCACTCTTCACTCGTATTTGGATGTACATGGAGCAAGAGTATGGCACGTTCAAAATCAATGACAATGAGCAGTTCTATCTGACAGTTGCTCAACAAGCCGCTGAGTTCTTCAAGCCCTATGACAGTCAAGAGCCAGCACTGCAAGAAGCCTCGCCGTTTGATGCAAATAAAACTAGAGGTCAGCAGTTCAATGATTCTCTCGGCGAGCATGGCAAGTCACAGCGAAATCGTGAAGCAATCTTCACCACGTTGATGTGGTTAATCGAGCGAATCGATATGACCTCGCTTGTCACTCTGAAAGATCCGAAACGACTCTTTCCTCGCGAGTGGCGTGAGGCTCGACTTGCTGAACAAGGCTTCAAGTGTGCAGTTGACGGTAAGCCTCTGACTATGGAGAATGCTCAAGGCGGGCACATCATCTCTCATGCCAATGGCGGTCTTACGACCTATGATAATCTGGCGATGATTAGCACCGAGCATAATCGCAAGATGGGATCGATGTCGCTTGAGAAGTATAAGGAACTGCTTGCGATATAGCAAAATGTTCTAAAAAAGAGTTGCATTTGTTTTGAAAATATCGTATACTACTTAAGTAGTTTGAGATTAATCCTCTAGGAGATACATTATGGCACATATGGTAGAAACAATGGCTTACGCGGGCGAAGTGCCCTGGCACGGACTCGGCGTAGCAGTTCCCGCAGACTTGTCGCCCCGTCAGATGATGGAGAAAGCAGGCTGTGACTGGCAAGTTCGCAAAGAGGTCATGACGACCGCCAGCGGCGTTCAAGTCGAAAGCAAGCAAGCCTTGGTTCGCTCAAGTGACAACTCGATCCTTGACGTGGTTGGTGACAACTGGGAGCCTGTGCAGAACATTGAAGCGTTTGACTTCTTCAATGAGTACTGTGCGGCTGGTGACATGCAGATGCACACTGCTGGCTCGCTCGCTGACGGCAAGATTGTCTGGGCTCTAGCGAAAGTCAACGAGTCGTTTGACGTGTTGGGTGACGACCAGGTCGATTCGTACCTGCTGTTCTCTAACCCACATCAATACGGCAAGTCGCTGAACGTGCGGTTCACTCCCATCCGTGTGGTGTGCAACAACACGTTGACTCTCTCGCTCAGCCAGACGGCTAAGAATGAGGTCGTTCTGAATCACCGTCGAGCGTTCAATCCTGACATGGTGAAAGAGCAACTGGGTATCGCCCACGAGAAGTTCGCTCAGTACAAGGAGATGGCTCAGTTCTTGGCCAAGAAGACTGCGAAGCTTGAGGACGTTGTTATCTACCTCAACGAAGTCTTCCCTGTCGCCAACTCTAAGGGTCGGGCTGTCGATTCGTACGCTGATCTGAGCCGCACTGCGAAGCAAGCCTTCGACGTGCTTGAGACTCAGCCCGGTGCTGACATGGCGATGGGTACCTGGTGGAACGCCGTGAATGCGGTCACCTACCTGACTGACCACAAACTGGGTCGATCTGCTGACACTCGTATGCAGTCCGCTTGGTTCGGGTCAAATCAGGCTAAGAAGGTCAAAGCCATGAATCTAGCCGTCGAGATGGCGGCATAAGGTCCGATCGGGAGCCGAGAGGCTCCCTTTTTTTATGCTTTTCCGTTATGTTCTTATAACAAAAAAGTCTAAAAAAACTTGAAAAAAGTGTTGACGATGTTCCGAAATCATGAGACAATTACCCTGTAATTGAGAGAGGAGAGTTGTGATGTCAGAAGTCTTTACTTTGCCCCCCATGAGCGAGCGTCCTATCTGCTCGGTCCCTGGTTGTGGTCGTACTGCTCAACCGTCAGGTAAGCGAGGCGAGATTCGCTGGCGGCGTCCCAAGTGGATGAAAGAACAGTTTCCTGAGTCTGAGGGCTATGCTTGTAACAAGCACCACTCAATCAAGCACGGTCTCGGTGGCTGGGAATACAAGATCCACCGTAAAGATTACTGTGAGAATGTCGATGGTCGACTCGGCTTTACTTGCACCACTAACATCGTCGATCCCGAATGGCAGTTAGACGCTGACCACATCAACGGTGATCCGTCTGTCAACACTGCTGACAACATTCAAACCCTTTGCAAGTGCTGTCACGCCATCAAGACCCGTGATTCACGTGACTACGCTACTGCTGGTCGTAAAACTTTAGGAGTTGCTTAATATGGGTATTATCGTTAACGTAAAAACTGGTGAGTTCGTCGCTACTGGCGACATCGGCAATCTTGCCGAAACTCTCATGGTGTTGAGCGAGATGGGTCGCGCAGATGATCTGCGCATCTATCCCGAGGATGAGGCTTACGCCGAGTTCTAATATACGCAAAAGTGCGTATTCAGATTCAACTTAATTTTTTATAAATACTCTCGTAATATATTATTATTTACGGGAGTTTATTTATATGCGTTACATGATTTTCTTTAGTATGGCGATGCTTTCATTCGCAACTTTTGCACAAGAAGCAGAGCCAATTGATGACGTGATTCGAACTGAAGCAGTAACAACGAGTACGGTAATTACGGAGGGAAAAACTGAGACAACACTTAAGTCACCACCCGCTAGTGCGATCTCGCCTACCATAAATACTTCAAACTCGGATCTTTGTACGTTCGGTGTTGCGGGTGCTGTACAGACTCAAATTCTGGGCATCTCTACAGGCACACAAATCACGGACGAAAACTGTGAAAGATTGAAGAATGCTAAGACCTTGTACGACATGGGTATGAAAGTTGCAGCCGTATCTGTTATGTGTCAAGACCGTCGAGTTTTCGACGCCATGATGAATGCGGGCACACCGTGTCCTTATGACGGTCTTATAGGTCCTGAAGCGAAAGCGGCATGGGAAGTAAACCCGGAACTAAAACCGGGCGAGACGAAAGAAGGAGAAATGGACAATGGTACTAAAACAGCAATTGCTGGCGGCGGGCTTCTTGCTTTGCTTGCCCTTCTACTCGTCCTTTAGTCACGCACAGACAGAGGTTGTTTATGGTGTCACAAACAACGCCGCAAATTCTGGTTTAGCATGGGTCATGACCAACGTACTGCCTCAGCAAGCAGGCTTGACGGTGGGCAACGTAATTTATCAGTACACTACAGTAAAGAACGCCGAAGACGACATGCTGGTTCACGTACAGAACGAAGACGCACAAGGCAATGGCTATATCTTCCGTGAGACCGATGATTGGTCTGGACTGCCTGGTAACACTATCAACAAAGCAGTATCAGTGGGTGGCATTCCGATCAATCGATGGGGTCCTGGCTCTATCGAAGTAGAAGGCGAAGGCAAAGTCACCGATCCCTCTGTCATCTACACGTATCAGTACGACCCGTGTTTCGATCCTCAAACAAATCCACAGTGTCCGGGCTACAAGGATCCCTTTGATCTGACGCTACAACAGCCCGAAGTGTATGATCCTTTAGACGATCAATTTATTCAAGACGAACTGGATCGCAAGGCTACACTCAAAGACGAAGACCAAGAAGATCGAGATCGTAGAAAAGTAAAATCGAAAGAGGTCGCAAAAGAGACTTTAGAAAAATTGCTTGGTGACGTAAACAGTTCCGCACTTGCGGTTGCAAATCAGAACAAGCATTTAGAATTGATGGCACTAAGTTTTATGCCAACGACATATTATGAAACCATACCCGGTGGTGAGTACAAAGAAGCAGTGACTTTGGTAGATGCTGAATTGCCCGACAACAAAAAAGGTCGAAGGCAACAGTTCGCTCAGGAAGTGCTTCATGAGAAATTGGTTGATTCACAGTATGAGAACCGATAGAGTAATAAAAAGGAGAACGTAATGTTCAAGAAAATTGGTGCGGCAATTTTAGCCGTTTTTGCAACTCATGCTGTCGCTGAAGATGTAAACATTACAGGTACAGTGGAGTCTAAGTGTCTCGTGGTAACAGACACAGCAGGCATTTATGGCAACCCTACGCCAAATGTTCTGACAACAACACGTGCTGATGGCGGTGTTATGCCTATTGTTCGTTATGACGTGATCATTGCAAATCACTATAAAGCCCGTATCACTCATCCGAATTCGTTTTCAGAAGCTCCTTCGTTATCTGATGTGGTAACATGGACAGGTGACACTTCAGTGGCAGAAGTCTCTGACGCTGGAATGTCTGCTTATGATACTGACAAAATTGAATTCGACAACGTGACAGAGATTGCACTGACGATTGCTGGTTCTACTTGGTTTCAAGTACAATCAGAGGCTGATTATGGCTACGACAAGGCTTTCCCTGCAGGAACTTATCGTACAATTGTCACTGCTGAGTGTATCGCCATATAAATAACATGAGAACATTTTTCGTTATTGCTTTATTGGTATTGCTGAGTGGGCAGGCGACTGCCCACCAGTTTACACCAACATATCCAAAGTTGAAGCCTTCGTTTGTTCCAGGTGTACTCGTAGCAGAGATGGACCTGTTTAACGGTAGAACGGATGTAGAATACTACGGAATCGAAGTGTTTGATGCTGATTGGAATAAAGTCGCGTTTGCAACCGAGGCAAAAATTCTTAGATTAAAGCATCTAGATAGTACAAAGGTGAACATTTATATTCGTGAAAAGGATCGCAATAAAGCGGTTTATATTTGTTCTGTATCGAAATTGTTAGGCGAAGGATCGAGTCTAACAATGGTTGCATCTAAAATATGTTCTAAAATAAAATGACAAGATTTAAATTTATATTATTCATTACACTGTATTTCGTTATTGGTTTTTGGGCTGGTGCCGCGTATGGTCAATCGAGTTCTCTGAACTTAGCCATACCTCAGACATCTCCTAATTTCCAGACTGATAGAATTAGAGCGGGTGACATTGAATGCTCTATGGCTATTGGGTCTTCTACGAACGTAGAATTTGGCGTTGTGGGAATTATGAATCAAGAGGATCCGTTGTTCAATCTTGCGCAACAAGATCCGTCGTTTCGATATAACAATGATCAGTTTTTACGGGATGTTGGTGTGTACGGAAGAATTACAATTCCAATTGGCGCACCAAAAGAAAGGCTCAACTGCAACGTTCTATATCAGTTGGAGTTAGAGAAAAAGAGGCTTGAAGTCATGAGACTTCGACAAGAGATTGAAAATTTAAGGGCACTGAAGTTCGAAGAAAATTAAGGAATAATCATGGTAGAAATAGCCGCGGCATTGTCGATGGCTGGTTCTGCATATAACATGATAAAGAATGCAGTTGAGAAGGGACAAGAAGTACAAGACTTGTACGGAGTATTTTCGAAATTTTTTGATGCGAAGGAACATGTAGCAGAAGCGGCAATCGCAAATAGTAACCCGTCACTAACAAGCAAATTGTTTTCGGGTAAAAGTGTAGAGGCTCAGGCACTAGAAGTGACTGCGGCTAGACATAAGATGATGCAACTTGAAAAGGAGTTGCGCGAATTCTTAATCTATACTGGTCAACAACAGTTCTATGAAGATATGATGAAAGAGCGTAGAGTAATCCGCCAGCAACGTATCGCCTTAGCCAAAAAGAAAGCAGAACAAAAAGCACTCATGATTGATCTTGCAATAGGCGGCGCCGCCATTATTGTGGGAATCGTTGTCATTACAGGTCTTGTGGTAGCGGTGTCATCATGAGAAGAGGAAAGAAACATGATTTCAGAGAGTATATTGACATTCGCATATCTCAACTTGCGTCTGACATGCTCAAGGCGAAACACGAATACGACAAGCAATGGTACAACCGCATAATTCAGGAGTTGAGTTGGGTTAGATCACAAGATCACAATTGCTATATGGAGCACATTACAGATGAAGACTACCGTAAGTTGTAACGATCTTGGTGTGAAAACATATACGGTATATGATGAGAACAACAAAATAATAATCAGAACCACTTGCAGAAAAGTGGCGGAAGGAATTCTAAATGGCAGATAAAGATTTAGGAGATACCCTAGACAATATCGAAGAGGGAGTAGAAAATCTTAAGAACACTAAGATGAAGTTGTTTGGCATCACCATGACGCCGACAACAATCAGTGCGGCATTTGCACTTGTGACTGCTGTACTTGGTTCTCTCTACGGCGGCTTTGAGACATACAAAGCGTTCCAAGAAATGGCTGAGAAACTTGAAGTCTTGGACTTGGAGGCTGTCGAAGCCCGAAACGTAGCCATCGAGCGCAAACTAGACGATGCGATTGAGTATACACGAGACATCAAGAACAGTCTCAAAGACGATATTATACGCATTGAGCAAGTCACTGAGCGTACCAGCAATCGGATGAAAACCGTACAAGATGAAATTGACCAGCGCCTGAGACAGGTATCTGATCTGAGCCGAGAAACGGAGAAAGATGTCAGAGATAGCCTGAGAGAAGTCGAAGATAGAATCGACAACAAGATGGAGAAGCTGGATGAAGACCTTAGAGATACTTTGCAAAAAGCACTTGACAACCCTTTGTCTGACTAGTATAATGCTTTAAATACGTTTTCGTACTCTACCACGATACCAAAACGGGATGTACCACCATGGTTGACGGCGAGGTAATGGCACAGTAAATTCCCAAGTAACACCGTCTTGGTCAGTCCAACTATTATGGAATCCCCACCAGGTGTCACTTTTATGCCAATTGATTCGACCACCATGATATAAGCGTTGGCGAACAACCCATACTAGGCAATTACTTTTGAAACTTTTTTTCATAGAATTATTTATCGGATGAATCTTAAAGTAATATTAAGACTCAAGAGGGAGGACAAATAATGGCAGGTGGCACTGCTCGCTTATAACCAAAAGTTCAAAAAAGTGCAAAATTCACACAAAATAATCTAAGAAAAGTGTTGACAAATCTCCAGATCCTGCGATAATTACTATGTAATTTGAGATGAGGTGTTGTTATGGTTCGTTTGATTGGTCGTCGAGTTCAGATGGTTTGTGGTGCTATGCATCCTGTCGAAGAGGGTGTTGTCTACGCTGACAAGCCTGAGTCTGTCTGGGTTCGTTTCGAAGATGGCTCTAAGCAGTTCTTCGCCAAGTGGCGGTTGCTCTGCAACGAGCGCAGTGAGATTGATGTGATCAATGCGCCGATCGGTGTCTATTTAATTCGGGAGAATGTGTAATGAGTCAGTCTTTTTTAGTTCAACAGGTTTGCAATGTCTACCGCATTTCTTTTCGTCCAAACGATCCAGTCATCACTGAAGATGATGTGATCGAGTTTGTGACTTACTGTTTGGATTTCTATGGTCACGGTGGTATCTACGACTACGGGTTTTCTTTCGAAGAAGTTTGTGAAGGCTTGATCAAGCGATTCGCATATCGTCCTAGTGTTGACTTTGACGGTGACACTGTTGATCGTGAGTATGTCCGTGACATGGTGTTTGAGATTCGTGCTCGACAGGAGGTGGCGTAATGTATAGAGACCATAAAGAAATTCCAGCCAAGTATCGTCGAGTCATTCTTGATGAAGTTCTTGAGAAACGTGTCGCTAAGGTGCCACTTTCTACATGTAATGAAATCATCGCCGAGTATCTCCGCGAAGAAGAAGAGATGGAATCGCTGAAAGATTTTGAAGTGGTTGTGTCTAAGAACGGTGCACAACGAGTGCAAAATTTTAAAGATGTTGAGTCGGCTTTTGTTGCATTAGACCGTGAAATAGGTTATGATGAACCAGACAGTAAAGTTATTGCTGTCATAAAGCAAGCCGATCGAATCATCAAGGCTTATGTGAAAGGAAAGTATATTAATGGAAGCCGAAGCATCTACGACCTCGATTGAATTCGCACGTGAGTTCGCTCGCACAGCGCACGAGGGTCAAGTTCGAAAGTACACTGGCGAGCCTTACGTTGAACACGTATACGCTGTCGCTGACATGGTAGCGGCTCACACTAATGACGAAGCCGCAATCATCGCCGCAATTCTACATGACACTGTTGAAGACACCGCAGTCAGTATTGAGACAATTCAAGAAACGTTTGGTGACACTGTTGCTGAGTACGTTTGGTATTTGACTAAGCCTCCTGTGTTCGTCGGTAATCGAGCGAAGCGAAAGGCTCTTGATCGAGCGCGACTGAAAGAAGCGCCTGAGATTGTACGCTTCATCAAAGTGATGGACATCTGGCACAATTCTACCAGTATTCGCGAATTCGATAAGAAGTTTTACGAGACGTTCCGTGAAGAAGTTCGTGATCTACTATATATCATGAACGCATTGATTGTTGTGAATCAAATTGCTGGTGATGAGTTTGGTTACAACGAATTTGTACCTTGGTTTGGAGACCTTTGATATGTTGAATGTTTTTAGAATGGACGCTTTACCCGATGATGTTGCTATTAGCGCAATCGGTTCTTTTGATGATCGTATCAATATTCGACCTCTGTACGAATTCGTAAAGATTCAAGCAAAGTCAATTGCAAAAGAATATCCTCGTGCCCTCGTTGATATGGGTGAGCAGAATGGATACCCTCATGCATCGATTTATGTCGATGATAAAATCAAACATCAAATTGTTTGTGAATTTGGAAACTAAAAATGATAACAAAATTTCTTTGGCGGGCTCTCGGTTTACTGTTCGTAGGGTGTGCTTATATTGGTGCGATTGTGCCGGGCATCCCTACAACAGTCTTTTTGGTTCTAGCACTATGGTGCTTTAGTAAAAGTTCAGAGAAACTTCGTCTCTGGATCTGGGAGCATCCTGTCTTCGGCAAGTATGTTCGCGACTGGACTGAAAAGAAAATTTATCCTACACGTGCCAAATGGATTATGTTTGGTTGCTGTGCCCTTAGTTATGCGTGGCTACTAGCGATTCCTTTGAGCAATGCAGGATTGATTAGTGTTGGTCTGTTTATGCTCTTCTGGTTGGTTTGGGCTTGGAGATATCCTGGCTCTGAAGATGAGTATCAGTACCGAGTAGATAATGGTAAACGAGTAGGATGGCTAAAATAACTGAATGTAACTACCAAGTATGTGTGGTGTGTGAAAAGAAGTTTAGAGTAGTCATCCATCACCCTTCAGTTGTATACTGTTCATATGAGTGTGCGGAGAAACATGCAAAACGATCTGAAAAGAACTAGCGTAATTCGTCAAGTGCCAGTTCGTGGCAAGAAAAAAGACTCAGACGGTCCTGATGTGATGTACGTAGTCGATCTCTGGGAAAATGATGTACTAGTGGAAAAGAGAGAGTTGCCTGGCTATAACGTCTACTATGCCAAAGACGTAGCCGAAAACTGGGAAAACGGCATCATTCAAATCTCCGAGTAGTTCAGTCTGGTTAGAATACATGCTTTGGGAGCATGGGGTCGTAGGTTCGAATCCTACCTCGGAGACCAATTAGCCGGATTAGTATAATGGTATTACAGTTGACTTGTAATCATCTGACGGGAGTTCGATTCTCTCATCCGGCACCATGTCCTCGTGGCGCAATTGGATAGCGCAACAGCCTTCTAAGCTGTGGGTTATAGGTTCGAATCCTATCGGGGGCACCAATTCTTATAAATAAATGCAAATTACTTGAGTTTGCATTCATGACGCTAAACGATATTGAAAACACGCTAAAGGGAGTCGGTTACACGCTGAAGCGAGTGACCGGTTCTCGTGTTGCTATTGTCACCGATAAGCGACAAGCCGCTATCGATCACGTCATGGAGATATTCAAAAACAACAGACCGGAGGTTGTAAAAGACGCACCTGCTCTGCGCATATCGTCACTGGGTGTTGTTAAGATAGACCGCTTTCAAGTCATCGCAAAGCCTGCTTCAAAGAATGTTTTGAAAGCAGAACAAGAAGCGACCGAGACTCTGATCAAGTTGATTAGAGACGCATGTGATCAAGAAGGTAAAGCGATTGACATTAACATTGGTCGCTATAAACTTGCTAGTTGCGACAACGCAGGAGCAGATCAGATCAAGGGCGATCCAAAGGCTGACATTGCCATCATCAACAACAAAGGCGTCGAAGTAGGATTTATCTCGCACAAGAAAGAAGGTGGTGCGAAAGCGTTTCAGCAGTACGGCGGTATTTCAAGCAGTGCAGGTAGTAACATCTACAACGATAAAATTGTAAAAGACTTTGTAACAGACCTAAAAAAAACTATGCAGACAACGTTTGGTGATAATCGAGCGAAGTCTGGCTTTAGTGCGTTTCGATATGTTCCAAATACACGTGCGGGACAGCAGTTAGTGTCTCGCTCGGTTTATGGTCCTGACTGGGCAGAAGGGCGCAAATTCAATCGACAAAGCGTACACTGCATCGGACAAGGCACACCTATTCTTACCAGACAACCTAACGGCTCATATACGTTAACATTTTCTGAGTCTACTCATTACGCTAACGAATATGGCTGGGCGTTTCAAGGCGACTACAAAGCCGTGCTTGCTGTAACGTATCGTGCAGGTCGAAAGGTTGAAAATGGTGATGTCACACTTCTAGACGTACGAGGCGGTATCTATCCTTATGACTTCATCAAATCAAGAAATAAGATAGAGATATAATAAATAACAACAACGAAGGATATCGATAACCATGACTTGGAGAAGAATACCCGGCAATCCATATTGGGAATTCAATGACGAAACTGTCAATGCCAAATATGAGAATATGAATGTCGTTGCGGGCGTTAGAACTGATGGAATTAATCAGATTTACGCACGTGTTCGCCGTGTCGGAGATCCAATCAACGCAAATCGTGGTGAGATTGTGGCTACGTTTCACAATGCAAATGCAGGTGTTATTGGTGTTCAGCCGTCTTCGTTTTATCTAAGTCAACCAGAAGCTACCGTACCTTTCATTTTAAGTAACGGGGACGCAATGATAACCGCAGATGGACTTACGTTTACAGTTTTAGAACAATAGGGGCTAAAAATGGCTAACTACAATTCAATATACACAGGGGCTGAGGTAGACTCTGCTTTGGGTAAAGCCAATACAGCTCTGCAACCAAACACCGAAATTAGTGTAAACAATATTACAACGACAGGTTACATAAGAGGACCAAGCACTTTTGTAATTGATCCTGCTGTCCATGGAGACAGTTCGGGAACTCTAACAATTTTGGGTAATCTTCAAGTTGATGGCACGACAACTACGATTAATAGTACAACCGTTGAAGTTGATGATAAAAATATTGTTCTAGCAAATGGTGCGATTAACGCATCGGCAGCGGATGGTGCAGGTATTACAGTCGATGGTGCTTCTGCTACGTTGATCTATAATTCAATACCAGACGCTTGGTCGTTTAATAAAAAATTGTTGGTTGGGAAAAATTCATCAAGCATCACAACTGCTGGAACTGAAATAACAAGCTCCTCACTACTTCAATCTGTATCTGATACTTCAACAAATCTTGCCACAAATGGCGGCGCTGTACTCAATCTATGCAACACCTCGGCTACTGACGGTAACTTTTCAAACATAGGTGGGTACAACAGTAATGGTTTAGTTGTATCTCAAATGAACTTTATTAATTTAAACCACGCAAGCAGAACAGGTGCTATTACTTTTTCTACGCATAACGGCTCAAGTATGCCAGAGCGCATGCGTATCGACGCCAGCGGCAATGTGCTGGTTGGGAAGGATACAACTGCCATTGAAACCGTTGGTATTGATTTCCTCGCCACAGGAAGAATTATAGCGACAGCGGATGGAGATGATGTTGCAGTATTCAATCGCAAAACTTCGGACGGCGACATTGCAGTATTTAAAAAAGACGGCATCACTGCGGGAAGTATTGGTGTTGCCTCTGGCCCTGTTTCGTACATCGTACTTAATAATACCGTAACTGATAATGTAGCTGGGTTAAAAGGCGCTAGTGGGGCGATTTTGCCTTCGACAAGTACAGGTGCTGACAAAGACGGAACTATGGATTTAGGCTCTAGTGGTGCTCGCTTTGAGAACCTTTATCTTTCAGGTGACGTTATACAAGGAAGTACTGCCGCAGGATTCATTAATTTTAACACAGGTCAGCAGACCGTTTCCACTGGCCAATCTGTGCAAACAAATTTGTTCGATAGGACTACTACAGGCACAGCGGCGACAGGCACTGTATACGTAGCTTGTGAAAATTCTGGACAAGACGTTTTGTTTGGATACATTATTGATTTCTTCTATAGCAACAGTACTCTGACTACAACAGCGAGAGAAACAGGAAATAGCCAAGGTACAACAACGTGTACTGTACAAGAAAATGGCACAGCTATTTCTGTAACAGTTGATTACGTCGGCGGTCTTGGTGGCAATATTCGATTTAATGCAGGAGGTCAAGCTTCTGTCTTCAACTACACTTAAAGAATAATAAGGTAAAAATCTAATGGCAGCATCACATTACATTGACGATTTTCAATTGAATGTCGCAAGAGGTTTGGTTTTAAATACCAGTGTTCGTAATATTTTTGGAACAACTGGTGCAAGTGCAAATATTGTCACCGGTGGATTCAGAACGCCTTGGGAAGAAGCTAGTGATTATACTTTTCCCGGCTCTGCCTTAACCATGTCAGTTGTCAGTAGTGATGCTGGTGATACAGCGGTTCTGTTACTTTTAGTCGGATTAGATGCTGATTATGCTGAGATATCTGAAACTTTGACAGTCAACGGAACAACACCTGTTACTACGACTAAACAGTTTTTTAGAATTAATGATGCTGTAGTTCTGGCAGGTAATGCTGTAGGAAATATTACAATATCGAATACTGGTGTCACATACGCAAAAATTCTTGCGGGAAATGGTAGAGATCAAAAAGCGGTATACACGGTGCCTGCAGGACACTGTTTCTATCTGACTCGTATCGATGCATTCTGTACGGATGCGAACGGCGGTAAAGCGGCTCGATTCAGAAACTTTTTGGCGTCTTCAAATGGACGAGAACTCAGAGTCGCAGATACAACTTTTTTTGAAAACATGAATATTCTAAGGCAAAGTCCGTTTAAGTATGGGGAAAGAACTGATATTAAAATGCAGTTAATATCTTTATCAGGCTCTGTAAACGGTTCTGTATTTGCTGAAGGCATCTTGATTAATGAATAATTTTTTAGATTACATCACTGAGCAGAAAAACACTCACATGACTCACATTGAGGATAAGGTGCTGTACGGTGGTGTCGATGGGACTCGGCAAGCGATCTTCGCTCTGCGTGATCTTCGGAACATGCTTGGTGGTAAGAAAGAGGGTCGAGTGTCCATGAAGTGGGACGGAGCGCCAGCTATCTTTGCTGGCACTGATCCACGTGATGGTAAATTCTTTGTAGCGAAGAAAGGAATCTTCAATAAAAATCCGAAGGTCTACAAGACTGAGGCTGATGTCGATGCAGACACTTCAGGCGACCTTGCAACTAAGCTAAAGGATGCACTACGATATTTACCCGCATTAGGGATTGAAGGCGTGATCCAAGGAGATTTTCTCTTTGGGCAAGGTGATGTTCAACGAGAAACAATCGATGGAGAATCCTATGTTACGTTTCACCCTAATACTCTTGTATATGCTATTCCCGTTAAAATGGCTTCTGCTGTTCTAAACGCTAAAATCGGGATTGTATGGCATACTACATATACAGGCAATAGCTTCGAAACGATGCGAGCATCGTACGGAGTTGATGTAAGTAAATTGAATCCATCCACTAAAGTATGGTCACAGGATGCAATGCTACGTGACGTTCGCAATGCGACTTTGACTAAACGAGAAACGGAGCAAATAAATGAATATCTTTCGCAAATTGGTAAATTGTTTAACGGGATCTCGGGCACAACCCTCAGAGCCCTCGAAGCCAACCAGTCCCTCGCCCAGCACATCGAGCAGTTCAACAACACCTACGTCCGAGCCGGAAGTCAAATCAAAGACACCCGAGCCCACACCGAAAAGCTCATCCGCTGGATCAAAAACAAGTACCAGAAAGAGATCGACAGCCGCAAAACCCCGCGCGGCAAAGCCACGCAAAAAGCGAAGCTCGACGACCTCCTCAAGTTCTTCAGCAACAAAAACAAAGTAAACTTAGTTAAGATGTTTGAACTACAAAAATTAATTGTAGTTGTCAAACTAAAACTTATAAATAAGTTAAACAGACTCAGTAGTCTTGAAACTTTTGTTAAAACTCGCAACGGGTTCAAGACTACTGGTCAAGAAGGTTATGTAGCAATTGACACACTTGGTGGTGACGCAGTGAAATTGGTTGATAGGCTAGAGTTTAGCTATAACAACTTTTCACCCGATATATTAAAGGGATGGGACAAACCAACGAGAAACTAGTATGTTAAGTTTTAAAGATTTTCTAACAGTTGACTACACGCCTGGCATGCCAGAAGAAATCTCATACGCCGCTATGAAGCGTAAGAGAGGACGTATTGGCGAAGACGTAGACGAAGCGTTGAACTTTCAACAGCGCCGTGCACGTGCCAGAGCGATGAAGAAGAATAAAGCAAAGATTGCTATGGGCAGAAGGAGAGCGGCTAGAAAAGCGGCTGATCCTAAGCGTCTTATGAAACGCGCCCGCAAAGCCGCAATCAACACCCTGTTCAAGAAACTAGCAAAGGGTCAGTCTCGATCTGATTTGCCCGCTGGTCGTCGCCAAGAAATTGAAAAGCGCATCGAAAAGATGAAGCCGAGAGTCGATAAGATTGCTCGCAAGATGTTGCCTCAGATTCGTAAATTGGAAAAAGAACGCAGAATGGGTGGTTCAGACAAGAAATGAGTTTTCCGTCTTTTAAAGACTATCTCGTTGAAGAACAACGCGAGGTATTTTTCACATTCGGCAGAATGAATCCGCCGACTATTGGTCATGGCAAACTAATGAAAGTCATGGCTACAAAAGCGGGCAAGAATCCCTACAAAGTTTACTTGTCACAGTCAAGTGATGCTAAAAAGAATCCTCTCACTTACGAACAGAAAATTAAGCACGTTCGTAAGATGTTCCCAAAACACGCACGTAACGTAATCATGGATAAGAAACTTCGAAACGTATTCGAAGTCGCGACTAGTCTCTACGATCAAGGCTTTAATCGCATTACCATGGTTGTCGGTGCTGACCGTATTACCGAATTCAAAACACTCCTAGAAAAGTACAACGGTGAGAAAGCGCGACATGGTTTCTATAACTTTGAGCGTATCACTGTAGTTTCTGCTGGTGAGCGAGATCCAGATGCCGATGACGTGACAGGCATGTCTGCATCAAAGCAACGTGAAAATGCTAAGAATAATGATTTCACAACGTTCGCACAAGGTGTGCCATCTACGATGAGTAGCCGTGACGCGAAGAAACTGTTTAATGATGTGCGCTCTGGCATGGGCTTAAAAGAAATGACTCAGTTCAAGAATCACGTTGAACTTAAGCCCGTATCTGACATGCGAGAAAAATTTGTTGAAGGAGAACTATTTAATGAAGGAGATCAAGTCATCGTTAAAGAGACTGGTGAAATGGGTCGAGTATCGCGCCTTGGTACCAATTACCTTATTCTCGATATGGCTGATGGCAGTTTCTCTCGCAGATGGATTACGGACGTTGAATTAATCGATGAAGCAGGTTGGGGTGGCAGTGGTATCATGCGGGATCTCATGCCTGGAGTTGATGCTTTCCTTGATCGAACAATCAACAAGAAGAAGTACAAGTTTGCTGTACGTACGTTCCTAGACTTGCGTAAAAAGAATCCAGGCGATGCTAGAAACAATCTGATCAAAACTGCTAAGATGACCGACACTGACGTTCGCACACTTGACAAGATGTTTCGACAGATGGTTAAGAAAGGCGTCATGCCTAAGCATCTTGTTAACTATCAGCCAACGTTTGCTGAAGAGAAGACAGACGATTGGTACAAAGATCAGCCCGAATGGGGCACCCCCGCCGCTACTAAGAAAGCAAAAAAGAATATCGCTGGTCAAGAAAAAGCTGACGTAAAAGAAGTGCGCGGTGACGAAGTAGATGCGGCAATGAAGCGTATCTCATTTGACAAGAGACAAGATCGACTACAGAATCGTCGAGAGCGTGACCGCAAAGAGCGCGAGTACGATAAAGTGCTTGATCGTGCGCGACTTGCTAGGGCTCGTCGAAAGAATAATCAAACGAACCGAGTTGTATAAATAAACGTATTACTTTAATAAGGGTTTTCTTCAGTGAAAAAATTCTCAGAACTACCGGAAAAACTTAAGAAAGACAAGGATGACCCTTGTTGGAAAGGTTACGTGCAAGTAGGCATGAAAAAGAAAAACGGCAAAGAAGTGCCTAACTGTGTGCCTAAAGAAAGCACGAACGAAAAGTTCGATGTTAAGTATGCTAAGTCCAAGCGCGGACCTATCAGTGTTCGCTCATTCGATTCTGCGAATGATGCCAAGAAGTTTCTTGATAGCATGAGAAAGCAAGGTTTTAACGGTATTATCTCTAAGAAAGGTCAACCCGTATCGATGCAACGCATGAAAGACATGCAAAAGGAGTCGGTTGACGAAGCGATGTCATTGGCTGACATTCGCCGTAAGAAAGAGCGTGAAGATAGACGTAAGAGAGATCATGGTGACGAAACTCAACATCAAAGAATGATGCGTAAAGTCTATGGCAATATGATGGGTGGTCTTAAGAAAGAAGAAGTCGAGGGGATTGATGAAGACTACATGAAGTCCAATCAGCATCCTATGGATCGTTCAGATGCGCATCACACGCAAGCAACTTATCACACGCAACAAGCGGCGCAGGCAAAGAAAGCGGGAGATAATGTCGCACATGGGCAACATAGAAATGCCGCAAGACATCATACAGCCGCTGGCGATGCTTGGGCGCGTCATGCCACGAAAGTAAAGAAGGGGATGAATGTTTCTCCTCCGCATCAGATGTCGAAGGTTGCACATTCTTCTACTCAGAACGCGCACGGGCAAAATGAAGAAGTAGGCATCAACGAAGCGCCGGGCAAATACAGTAGACGCGGCGACAAAGAAATGTATCAATGGGGTGATATTAATCAAGCATTAATGGCTGTAGGTATGAGGACAGCGCAAATTGCTAATGTTCTGACTAAGCTTTCACAGAAAGAAGTGGGTGTTAAAGAAGATTTAGATGAAGCAGTGAATTACTTCAATGTCGCAAAAGCATTTGATGACTATGCAAAGAAACATGGCGGCATCGACAAGAAAGACTTTATGAAGGTCGGTGCGTTTGTTCGTCAACTTGGTAGAGAGTCTGACGTAAACAAGCAAGACAAGACGTTCATGGCGATGAAGAAGTACATTAGTGCTATGGACACTGATCCTCGCGATGGCGTAATTCAGATATTCCAAAAACATGGCATGTGGAAGAATGGTCGTATCATGCGCGAAGGTCTTGAAGAAAAGGCTGTATCAAAAGCACAGCAGAAGTTTTTTGGCATGGTGCGAGCAAAGCAGAAGGGCGAGATGGACGATGCATCTCCTGAAGTAGCAAAAGCCGCTAAGTCTATGTCAAAGAAAGACGTAAAAGATTTTGCGAAGACCAAACACAAAGGTCTGCCTGACAAAGTTGATGAAGTCAACAAAGCACACAACACGATGTTTAAAGCCGCGTTCAGAAAGAAAGAAGCAGAACGTGAAAAAGCTGAAAGAGAGAATCGACTAAGAGCTAAGGGCTGGGTAAGAAATGATCGTGGCGGTATGTCAAAGGTCAAAGAGTCGACCGAACTAACTGAATTCTCTGATGCTCAGTTGCAACAACTCAAGAAGGCTTATGCTGATCTTGAGAAGATCAATGTAACTTCTCCTACTTACAAAAAGCTGAAAGCTATGATTGCGCGTATGGACAAAGGCGCACTTGAGAAAGTTGCTCGTGCAAAAATTAGATTCGTGTCTCAGATTGCGGCACGTGAACTCGCCGCTAAAGGCGTTAAGTTGAAAGCTGGCGAGTACATGGAATCTGTTCAAGAAGGTGTCATTGACGATTACAATGCATTAAAAGCAAAGGGCAAGTCTGACTCTGCCGCAATTGATATCATGATGTCTATGGCGAAGTATAGAAATATGACTCGTGATCAATTATCAAAGAAAGTCGGTGATGCTCGCAGAAAAGGAATTTTCAAGCGATGAAATCATTTAAAAATTTCATTGAAGCCCGAGGTTCGAATTACGAAGTCTATCACAAAGACTTCTCTACTGCTGTGCAATACGCAAAGAAAGAAGTAGAAAAGAAAGGCTACGAGATTGACGATGACGAATGGTTCCGTAAAGTCGCATCGGGTCCTCGTAAGCCATCAAAGGGCAAGACTAACTCATACAACATCGAACTGACCAAGGGTGGCAAGCCTACCCGTCAAAGACTGCATATGCAAGTGTTTGGCATGGACAGTGGCAAGTATGAACTGAACATGTATGTGAGCTAATGTTATGAAAACGTTTAAGAACCTAAGACTGCGAGAAGAAAAAGACCCCAACGAATACGACAAAGAAGGGGAGATGGCAAAGACTCAACTCAAGACCATTGTGCGAAATGCACAAGACTTGATGAAGATGTTGGGTGATGATGACAATCTTCCAGAATGGGTTCAAAACAAGATTACGAAAGCCAATGACTACCTTGATAGTGCAACTGACTATCTGAAGTCAAACGGAGAGGACGATGAAGAAGTTTAAGGAACATCGTGCAGACGAAATCGATTGTACTTGCGAGTCAATGTACGAAGACCTCGTGCAGGAAGCCGCAGAGTATCAAGGCAAAAAAGTAAAGCTGAACGATCCATTTCGTACGCCTGGTGGTCCTAGAAAGTTTTCTGTCTATGTCAAGAACGACAAGGGCAATGTAGTAAAAGTTAATTTCGGTGATCCTAATATGGAGATCAAGCGCGACGATCCCGGGCGAAGAAAAAGTTTTAGGGCTAGGCACAACTGTGACAATCCTGGTCCAAAGTGGAAAGCAAGATATTGGTCTTGCTATCAATGGCGTGGGGGCGCAAAAGTAGACAACTAAGTCTACATGCAAGATCGAATGGGAGCACTGAACTAAAATGGCTACTACAAAAGAACTTATCGAAGGACTCGATAACAAAATTGATAAGCATATCATTGATACTGCTGATCACGAAGCACGGATGGCGGCAATTGAAAAGCACATGGAGAAACTCACCGAAGCAGTCATTATGATTGCAAAGGTTGAAGAGAAGATCAATGTGCTAGAAGAGCGCCGTGAAGAACAGCACGAAAGAATAAATAGAATGTCGTTGAAAACCGACGGTATTGAAAAGAATGTTTCAGCCTTAGTTGAGAAAGTCAACTTTGGTATGAAAGTAAGCTGGCTAGTTATAGCTGTCTTTATTACGGCAATTGCCACACAATTAGGATTACCTACTTAACGGAGAAAGAAATGAACTCTGAATACATCAAAAGAATTACAGCCCTGTGGCAGGATGTCGTAGAAGGCAAGAAGAAGAAGGAGATGGATCCTGTCGGTAAAGCTGATGCTGACATCGACAACGATGGTGACGTTGATTCTTCTGATGAGTATCTGCACAAGCGTCGAAAAGCCATTGGTAAAGCCATGAAAAAAGAAGAGACCGATCAGATTGACGAACTGTCAAAGAAGACTCTCGGTTCATATGTAAAGAAAGCAACAAAGTCTGCGGTTGGCGCTACACGTGATATCGCAACCGGTAATAAGCCTGATGACGCTCATAGAACCAGCAACAAAAGAGCAAAGGGAATCAATACTGCTGTCAATAAGCTGACAAAAGAAGCTTCTGATATGGACACGAAAGAAGTCGATAAAGCACTCAGTCACGATTGCGCCAAGCACGTAACTTCAGAGCAATGGGGTTTCGGAGAGTGTATCTCTGGACAGCATACGCTCGTTGAAAACGAAGACGGCACTGCTACTGTCACTCACTATGACGTGATGTTTGAGCATGGCGTTGAGTTTGACGTTCCTGTCGAAGACCTTGACATTCTTGTGTCTGAGTCTCACAAGCACACTGCCAAGAAAAAGATGAAAGAGTCGAAGCAACCCAATCAATCTGGTTCTAAAGCAGAAACGATGAAAGACAAGCGCAAAGGCAAAGGTGCTGACGATATGGCGAAAGACCTTGATGCTGATAATCCTAATCTTGAAAAGGATGATGCGCAAGGTCACGAAGATGCGACTAAAGCTGGTCGTGCTGTAAAGGGTCAAGCACCTGCACGTCCTGGTGAAAAGCGCATGGGCGACATGAAGATCATTAATCCTGTTAAAGGTGCAGTGACATCTACTACTGGTAAGGAGGGCTAAATGGCTATCAAAACCCCACCTTGGGCTCCCAAGGGTACTGAACCAACTGCGAAGGGCTGGGTAGCTCCGAGCGGTGAGGTTATTAAGAAGCAGAAATTTACTGCTGAACAAATCGCTGAGTGGCATGGTGAAGAAGCAATGGCATCTGCACCAGCACCAGCACCCAAGCCTAAAGCAAAGCCTAAGAAGCAGACTTTGCACGAAGCACCTGTTGTCGAAACTGTGATCGACGAAGCGACTGAAGAATTTCATTATGGAGAAGATGACGGCGACGACGACCTAAAAGATATTGGTTAAGGAGCAGTCATGGCCGAAGAAAAAAAAGAAGAAGTAAAAGGCTACCATCCAGCAGACACTAACGGAGACGGACACGTCTCTGAAGAAGAACATGCGATGTATATGGAATTCAAGCGCAAAGAGCTTGAAGATGCGGATGCGATGCGAGATGCACAACGAAGTATGACATGGTTCGCCCTGTTTGGTCTATTGCTTTATCCATTTGCAGTTGTACTTGCAGATTGGGTAGGGTTAGACGGAGCGTCTAAAATTCTAGGCGACATGGCGGCTACGTACTTTGTTTCTGTTGCGGCTATTGTAGCGGCATTCTTTGGGGGTCAAGCGTACTCTGCTAAGAAATAAACGTAACTTTCGTTTTTAAAAGCCCGCCGATTGGCGGGTTTTTTTATATACATAAAAACATAGTCCATCTATCAACAAGGTAAAAATGCAACTATTTAATGAGATTACAGAAGAAAATTTTCTTCTATTTGCCGCGAAAAACTATTATAATCCTAGATGCATAGACGCAGAAGAACTCTATGAAGACCTTAAGAGATTCAAGTATCTGAAACGTCTGATCAAAAGATATCAAGATGGCGGCAAGCTGGCTGTGAACTTGATCATGAATCATCTTGTGGTTATTTTCAATGTGTTCGGCGTTGAAGCTGGCTTGAAAATGCTTGAATTCAAATTGACTAGCACAGACGATTTAGTTGTAGTCAAACCGTTTTTGATTTATTTGAACGCCATAACAAATGATAAATATACTGGCATACCAATGGACAATCACGTCATTGAAGAACTGAGGAAAATATAGTGTCACTAGCAACACGAGCAGGCGATATTTATTATTCGTTTCGATTTGTAAAACTGCTGACTACTCCATGGTCAGAAACAGACGCCTACAAACTAGGCATCATTGATGAAAACGGCAAGCGCGATAAGTCTGTCAAGTTAGACAACGACGAAAAGAAGACCGCTTACTCTACATTCATTCGTCTCGTATTTAATCTCAAAAGACTTCTAGAAAAGATTCCGGGCGGTAGAAATACGTTAGCATCATATGCCGCCGCACTTTTTCTGCTCAAAGAAAAGTACGAATTGTCAGACAAAAGTATTGACAAAATTTTAAAACAGTGTAAAATAGATCCGCTAGACTTAATGGCTGAGTCTTCTACGTGGTACGTATTAGAAGACGGGCAACTGTCACCCGGAGTGTATCGATTGCGAGAAGATCGTGTGACCTCATTAGATGTTGATGTCAACTCAAAAGACACTGTACGTGTTCTTCCTGAATCATATCCGATTGGTGAAATGCTCGGATTAGCTATATATGAA
>Ga0255761_10000519_pt1 | contig 35672 bp, 34 predicted proteins | sample 071ome_29_FD_179961 | JGI IMG/M metagenome (GOLD analysis project Ga0255761, IMG submission 179961) | Coastal salt marsh microbial communities from the Groves Creek Marsh, Skidaway Island, Georgia - 071407BT metaG (version 2) | ecosystem: Environmental > Aquatic > Marine > Intertidal zone >... | reverse complement strand
GTCTGCAAAACACGACCAAAAACTGTTTGAAATGAAGGCAGACGGCGTTAGCTATAAAGAGATGGCTAAAACTCTGCGGCGTTCAGAAAGCTCAATAGCTAACAGGCTGAACAAACTGAAACGGGAAAACTCGTTTGATACGTTTCTTAATATTCCCGTAGCACCGCCTGTTGAGCCAGAGTCAACCCCCGCAAAAAGCGAGCCAACTTTTATCGAAACAATTAGTTTTGAGCATGTGTTGATTGCGGCTGTGTTGTTTGGTATGGGCTTCATCCTTGGCGCTTCACTGTACGCATGAAGAATGAAGGTGACGTAAAGAAGGCCGTTCGCAAGGTGCTGGACTCAGTAGATCAATGCTACTACTTCATGCCCCCTGCGAACGGCTACGGGCGCTCGGGTATACCTGACTTTATCGGACAGGTGAACGGCCAGTTTTTTGGTATCGAAACGAAGTTCGGCAAAAACGAGCCAACCGCCAATCAAGTTCGTGAGATAGGGCGCATACTGCAAAGCGGGGGACAGTGCTGGATCGTTCGCGAAGGCGTGTCACTGACAGGTTGGGAAGCTGAGTTTAGGGGGTGGGCCGCACTGTGCTTGTAGTGCCAGAACAAAAGAAAGTCGTTCTAAAGTCATCTATTAATGATGACATTGCGACCGTCATGCCACACGCAAAGACGTTACGCAAAGATGGGGAAGATTTACTCGTTGTACCGCACGGCGTGCAAGAGTGTATGGTTTTGCGCAACATGGGCATTACTGTGCCTTCCCCTATTGGTTACTACTACGACTACCCTGCTCGCTTTGAGCCGATGGAGCACCAGCGAAACACCGCTGAGTTTCTGTCCCTTAATAAGCGTGCTTTGTGCCTAAATGCTCCGGGGACGGGTAAGACAATAAGCTCTATCTGGGCCGCTGACTATCTGATAACTGCTGGCGAAGCCAAAAAAGTTTTAATCATAGCGCCCTTATCAACCACCAAAGAAGTTTGGGGTAGAGAGCTAAAGATGCACCTGCCGCACAGATCCTTTGTTATCTGCACAGGTACACGACAGAAAAGACTTAAGTTGCTAGACACCCCCGGCGTGCAGTACGTCATCATTAACCACGATGGCTTCACGGGGCTAAGCAAAGAACTAAATGATTTTGACGTTGTTATCTACGACGAAGCGACCGCGCTCAAGACGCCTAGCTCACAACGGTACAAGATATTTTTTAATTGGCTGAAGCAACACCAGCCTTGGTTGTGGTTACTGACAGGCACACCCATATCGCAGACGCCAGCCGATGCGTGGACGTTAGCGAGGCTTGTTGAATCGCCACATGTAGCCAGAAGCTACACATCTTTCAAAGAAACTGTGATGAAGAAGGTGTCGCAGTTTAAGTGGATACCGAGGCCAGACGCCTTGGACACCTGCAAGAAAGTGCTACAGCCATCAATACGGTTCTCGCTGGACGAGTGTAAAGACCTGCCAGACACCAATTTTGTCAACAGGGCGACTGAGCTAACGTCCCAGCAGAAGAAAGCGTTTAAAGAGATGCAAGACAAGGCGGTAACAACGTTCTCCGAAGGACAGGTTACTGCGGCTAACACAGCGGTAATGCTGTCAAAGCTACTGCAAATTTGTTGTGGCGTTGTATATGGCGAAGGTACTTCTATAAAGATCGACGCAAAAGAACGTTACGCTACTCTGACTGAGCTACTTAACGAGATCAGCGACAAGGTTATCGTTTTTGTACCCCTCAAAGGAGTGCAACTTTGGTTGCAAGAAAAACTTTTAGCGGATGGCTATGACGTAGCACTAGTAAACGGCGATGTCGGTAAGAAAAAGAGAGACGAGATATTTAATAACTTTCAGTACACTGACACACCCAAAATTTTGTTGGCGCACCCCAAAGTCGCGGCGCATGGTTTGACATTAACAGCGGCAAAAGACATAATTTGGTTTGCACCTATTTACTCACTTGAGCAGTACGAACAAGCAAATGCGCGTATACGGCGTCTTAGCACAGAGGGCAAGACTACCGTATGGCACATAGCGGCTACGAAGTTTGAAGAAGAACTTTATAGTCGTTTGAAGCACAAGAAAAACGTGCTTACGGAATTCCTTGATTTAGTACAAGGGATAAACCATGACGATGACTAACTTACTAGGAGTAACCTATGAACTACGAAGAAGCGGCTACTCGCTACGCCCAAGTGCGTGGCGAAATAGACCAACTTGACAGGGAGTACAAGGCTAATAAAGCCTCCCTTAAAGAGAAACTTATTTTACTAGAGAACTGGTTTACGGCACGTGCGCAAGAAGACGGGCTAGAGTCTATAAAGACCAGCCTTGGTACGGCGTACTGGTCCTCGCATCAATCGGCAACCGTTGCCTCCAGAGAAGATTTCTTTGCGTTTTGTAAAGAGCATGACGCTTGGGAACTGGTGGAGTCTAGGGCATCCAAGACTGCTGTACGTGACCACCTTGAAACCCACGGCGAACTGCCACCGGGGATCAACTACAACACCATTAAGGTATTCAACTTCCGTCGTAATCAGAGAGGCTAATCATGTCTAATGTAATGAATGTACCAGACCATATTGCTGAACGTATCCGTCAGCGTAATGAATCAGGCAAGAAGTCTGCCGTAGCTGGAGCTATTGTAGGCAACTCGGGCGAAGGCTCAAGCATACCCAGAATCAGTATCCGGTCTTCACGTTACCGGCTGGTGGAGTCTGGCGTAGAAACTGTAGTGGGAACTACTTTGGACGTTGTTATCGTGGGCGCTAACCCCCGCGTATCCAAGGTATTCTATGGCAGGGCTTATGATGGTGAAAACACCGCCCCTGACTGCTTTTCTACTGATGGCGTAAAACCTCACGCTTCTGTAGAGAACCCCGTCTGTGCTAGCTGTGCAGGGTGTCCCAACAACGAGCTAGGCTCAAAGATTTTACCTAGTGGCAGTAAATCTAAGCTGTGCGCTGACCAACGGCATCTGGCTGTTGTAGCCGCCGCAGATCCATCCAAGGTGTACAGCCTAACGATCCCCGTATCAGCGATGCGCGGCTTGCGGGAGTACTTCAAAGAACTGGGGAACTACGGATTGACACCCGAAGAAGTTGTTACAGAGCTTGGATTTGACGATGAGGCGAGCTACCCCCGAATCCAATTCAAGCACAAGGGTTACGTGCCAGAGAACAAGCTGGACTCGCTGGAGAGGCTTACAGAGCATGATTCAGTGAAGATTGCTACACGGCAGATTGAGCCAAGCGCGACACTCCAAGCCCCCAAAGCCGAGACGAAACTTGAGGCAAAAGAGGAGGTTGCAGAAGAACCGCCAGCCCCTAAAAAGAAGCCAAAAGTAGAACCAGTAAAGGCATCGGACGATTTAGCTAACAGTATTGCTGATCTTTTTGATGAATAAATGTTATGGTGTACGGCCCCGCGTCCAGCGGGGCTTTTTCGTCTAGGGGGCAACCGCGTGGAGACACAAGAATTTTTAACCCGTGTTCACGCCAAGTCAGATCAGCTAGTAATTTGTTGTTGGAAGCCAGACCCACAAGGTAACGTCAAAGAGGGATTTTTTTGGCAGGAGGCTTCGTATGACTACGCGGATTATGATAAGGCGGCGGCTCGTATAGCCCAGTGTGATAAACATCCGAACGTGACGGTGTATTACACGGTAGGTTCATTCGCAGACCACGAATACGTAAACAAAAACGGAAAAAAGAAGTGGTACAGGAAAGCAGAATTTGCGAGGTATTTCAAAGCACTAGCGTTTGATTTAGACATTGGCGATGACAAACAGTACACAAATCAGATGGATGCTGTAAAAGCACTGAAAGATGTACTGGAACAAATGCAAATGCCCTTCCCTATGCTGGTATCTTCTGGCAAGGGACTGCATGTTTACTGGCCGCTAACAGAGGAACTTCCCACCAAAACGTGGGTGCAGTTGTCCAAGGCGCTTCGTGTGGCGCTGGCTGAGCATGGGTTAGACATAGATACTTCCAAGATTCACGACCCGTCTATGGTGTTGCGCCCTGTGGGATCGCACCATAAAAAGTCCAGCGATTGGAAGCCGGTCAAAGTTGTAAAGAACTGTCAAGATTTTGACCCTATGATGTTGGCAGGCATACTCAAGAAGTGGGTAGTAAAAGAGCCAGAGCAGAAAAAGCCTAAAAAGTCGTCTATTGCTGACGCGATTATGGGCACTAACGACGTTGTTTTAGACCGCGTAGCAGAACACTGTACCCAGATACGTGCGTTAGTCGCTAGCGGGGGCTTCATGGACGCCGCAGGGGAGCAAGTAGAAGAACCCCTGTGGAGGGCATCACTAGGCATCGCAAAGCACTGTACAGACCCCGAGGAGGCTGTAATACGGCTTGCAGGGGAGCACCCTGACTTTGACCTCAAGTCCAACATGAACAAGCTGGATGGCTGGGGTAGTCATGGGCCGACAACTTGCGAGACGTTTGAGCGCCTATGCCCATCTGGATGCAACGGCTGTCCTCACAAGGACACCATAAAGAGTCCCGCCCGTCTTAGCTCTACCACCTCGTTGACAGTGGAAACGGACAAGGGCGAAGAAGAGATAGAGTTACCACAAGGCTACGTGATACGCGACAACTGCGTATACAAGGAAGTACGCGAAAAGGTCGAGTCCACCGATGCTAACGGCTACCCAACAACTGTTGAACAAGTAGAATGGGTATTGGTGTCGCACTACATGATGCACGTTCTGGGCATCTACAAGAACCCCGAAACTGGGCTGTCTACCTTCCGTCTGTCGGTCAAATACCCGATGGTAGGCTGGACTGAAGAAGACCACGAAATGGATGTGCTGGTTAACGGCCCGTCCTTCACTAAGTTTCTACACCACAGGCAGATATTTGACGCCAAGACGGGGGCACAACAAGAAAGATTGAGGTTGTTTATCGTGGATTATCTAGCGAAAGTACAGAGCGAAAACCCCACGGGGATAGATTACATACATTTTGGCTGGCAGAAGGACGAGACTTTTCTGTGTGGACATACAGTTATCGGCAATGAAGTTGATAGCGGGGTGAAGCGCAGGCTGAAGGGTGCGGCTACGCGGTTTGACGATCTAATAAAGCCAGTGGGATCAAAGGAGAACTGGGTTGAGGCCATGCAGATTCTGCAAAAGCCAGAAGCCAAGATGCTCCGCATGATGATGTTTATGGCTATGGGTAGCGTGCTCAGCCGAGCCGCAGGTAACTGTACGGGCTTTGTGTCGATCTACTCGCCCAAGACAACGACAGGCAAAACCTTGGCGCTGTACGCCATCAACAGCCTGTTCGGAAACCCTAAAGAGATGTTGCTACAACGTAGAGACACTGCCAACGCCATGTTTAAGATACGGGGCGTACTTAACCAGCTACCTTGTACAATAGATGAGCTTACTACCGTGCATCCTGATGAAGCAGTCAATATGGTGTATGACATAAGCTCTGGTGTAGAGAAGAACGCTATGGATCAGCGTAGGGAACTGCGTGATCCAGCCCGATGGACCGGCCCTACCTTCGTATCTGCCAACGTATCGTTCCACCAGCAATTTGATTTAGCGCAGACTAATGACAGTGCGCTACGAGCTAGGTGTATTGAGTACGTACATGATGACCGCACGCTTGTCGAGAAGGACGAGTCAGGTACTAGCCCCGCAGAGCGGTTTGTGGAGGAGATATTTCACAACTATGGCTGGGCGTACCCAGAACTGGTGTCGGCTGTCATAAATGTCGGCGGAGATGTGGCGCTGTTTAAGACACTTAAGCCTAAGTTTATCGCCAAGTTTGGCCCTGTGTTTCAAGCTGTGGATAAGTACGCCGAGCCTATGATCGTGTCTGGATGGATAATGTCAAAGATTGCGATCAAGCTGGGGCTGGTTAGCTTCGATGCTGATGAAGTTGCTAAGGATTGGATTGCCCACGTACAGGCCACTCACGATTATGAGAGCAAGAATGCGGTAGATGCTATTGATACCCTTGGGCAGTTTCTTCAAGAACATAATGACGAGATTATACACTCATCTCAACAACAAGGTAGCCAGAAAGAGAACGTACAGATGCCGCCCCCGACAACCGCTGTTGCTAGGGAAAAAATCATTTACGACGCTAACAACAATATACTTAAGGGTAGCTACGTAGCGATTAATATCGCGATGTTGAAGCGGTGGCTACAGCGCACCCGTGACGGTATAGACCGCGTAACGCGGGAACTGCGTGATATGGGCGCATTGATTAGCGAACGGGAAAGAGTCACGTTATTCAAGGGTTGCCCCGGCCACAATCCGGGTCAGGCTTTCTGCATTATGGTAGACTTAACACATCCCAGATTCTTGGATGGGCTGGACGGGTCGGAAGCCGTAAAGAACAGCACTGTCCTAAAGGCCATCTTAGGAGGCTCGCATGGCGCGAAACTACCGTAAAGAGTACGACAACTACCACTCAAAGCCCAAGCAGAAGAAAAACCGTGCGGCGCGTAATGCGGCACGGGCTACGATGGCTAAGAAAGGGAAAGTTACCAAGGGCGACGGCAAGGATGTAGATCACAAGAAGCCTATCGCCAAGGGCGGGGGTAACGGCAAATCCAATCTGCGCGTTACCCCGAAGTCCAAGAACCGCTCATTTGCCCGTACTAAAAAGGCAAAGATGAAGTAGTTACTGGGGAGAGACTTCACCGCCCGGACGGAAATCGTGAGCCATGTCGTTGTTCAGCTTAGGCGCAGTGTGGCCGCTGTCTGACATGAAGTTCACCATTTTCTGAGCGCCGATAGACACATTGGACTCCTTGCTCATCTTCTGAGCAACACCCATACCACCGCCAGCATGGTCAGCCATAGCGCCTGACTTGTGGCTTACTTTGCGAGAACCGCCTTTCTTCATACCGTACATATCAACGTCTCCGTTTGTTGAGGGTTAAGTTTAGTCTCTATTGAAAACTTCATCAATCTCTTGAAGCATATCTTCGCGCAAACGTTCTAGCTCTGAGGCCAGCGCTTCTGCGTCATAAGTTCCTGACCTAGCCATCTCCCGCCGTGCCCTAGACATCGCCATTTGGTACTCGCGCACGGCTTTTTTAGCGGCTAATTGCTTCCACATAGCTTCTTCTGCGGTGTTGGGTTGGTACAGCTTCAAACCGAACGCTTGTAATACCACCATTGTTGGGTCAGTAGACGGGTTTCTTCCGCCTGTTATGCCAAGTTTACCTTCAAGAGCTTCTTCATACTTTTTTCGCGCATTAGAAGCAATAATTGGGGGTAATACTATGTCTGTTACTTGATTTCCAAACTCAACCATGCGGTCGTAAGCGCTATCGGTGGAACCCCAAATTTCTTTGCCAGTATAGGAGTCTTTATTTATCGCCATAGAAAGCGCACTAATAATTGGGCCAGTGGGCGCTAAGCCAGACGGCCACCCTTCAATACCGAACGTACCATTAGGCGTACCCTTGAACGTGCTGTGTAACGGTATGTAGTTACCCAGCTTAATATAAACAGGGTTATTTTCGTCGCCAAAAAACGGCACGCGGATCATGGCGTGTGGCCCAATGCCAAACAGACGCTCGTTGTACAACTCTCCCATACGCCTGCGAGTTTCTTCGTCATCATCACCAACAAGGGCAGAAGCAACTGTGTCGATCATGGCGTAAGCGCCCATGATATTAGCGAGCTTCCAAGGTTGAGTAACAATAATTTTGCTCAACACAGGCATGATGGCGTATGTCCAAGATGCAAACGGTACAATGGTTTGGCGCAGTAGTTGCAAGTACCGCGAGTCAATATCGTAGTCTAAAAACATCTTGCGAGCGGCGATACCGGCTTCTTTTAGCTGTGCTTTGCTTACAGGCACGCTACCGTTGTCGGCTTGTATCTTGCCAACGTAGTCCATAAATGCCGCCATGCGGAAAATGTTATCGCCATAGGCATAGAAGCCAATCGCTTTGTCATCAATAACATCAGCTTTGCCTTTCATATCACCGATATGTTTTTTGAAGGCTTGTGCTTTAGCTTTTTCAACGCTAAGCAACTGCGCCACTATACCGTGTACGCCAGCTTTATCTTCATACATGTTGTCAGCAAATGCTTGGCTAAGACTTTCTTTAACTTCTTGGCTAGAAAAATTGCCTAACAAAGCGCCTGAGTTCATAAACGCAGACATTAGCTCTAGGTCAGCACCTTTAAGGTCTTTATCTACGTAGTACCGCTTCAATAGTTTGGCGGCTTTAGCTACTGTAGATGGGCGTATACCATGCGCTAGCATAAGAGTAACGTTGGATGCTACGTTAGTAACAATCGTACTTGGGTTGTATATGGTCTTTGACTTTTTAAACCAACGTACAGTTGTATTGTATTTTCTAGCCAAGTCTCCTTGGAATATGTTTTCTTTATTTGTGGCGTCGTGCATGGCGCTATACACTGGCCCAGATACGATTTTGCCAGCTAACTCACCCCAAATAACTTCGTTGGGGGGAAACTTTACATACGACCCAGTGACACGCAGTGTGTCTCCTACTCTGGATTCTGTAGCCACTGAATCGCCTACGGTGGGTATAAGTTGGCCCTCGTATACTTTAGGCACATACCCATCTATTTCAGCCATTGCTTCGCTGTACGCATTGAGTTCTTCAACGCTGTCAAAAACGTAAACAGGTTCGGCGCTTTCTGAAATATCTAGCGAACCATCAGCCTTACGACCTGACGCGGCAAGAGCGCTAATAAATTCGCCAGAAGAATAAGAGTTAGCGAGTGTAGCGACGGTATTACGAACGGCGTTTGCTAACTTTTCCCTGTCTTCGCGCCTAGCTTCACCTCTCAACAACTGCTTGGCCGACATATTGGTAGTAAATACATACCGCTTCTTGTCGTTTGTGTAAGCTACTTTGTACCTTGCATCGGGGTCTGCCACTACGTATGTATTAAGGTTGCCGTTGTTATCTTCAAACGTAATGACATTGCCAGTTTTAGCCGCTATGTCTGCACGGGCGTACACTTTATCAACTTCCTTGCCGTCTTTGTCGTACTTAACAGCGCGTACATAAATAGCGTCTTGGGTATTAAGTACGCCATCTTCGTCGAACATCAACTGTTCTTCTATGTTGTCTTCTATTTCACGTTTGCGGCCCAGTATGCGACTTATCTTACGCATCTTGCCGATTGTCTGGCTACCTATGTCTTCCTTAGTCTCGACAAACAGCAAAGACTCGCTAAGCGGTCTAGCAGTAAACTTATCCCGTTCTTTCTCCGGCAGAGCTTCTATGTACGTATCTAAAAAGTCTTGCAAAGAGTTAAGCAGTTCTTCGTACTGCTCCCTATGCGGATTGCCTTCCAATGCTTTTTTGTTGCCGTCTAAATAGGCAAACATATCTTGTACTAGTTCTTTGTCGCTCCGCATAATTATGTCAGCGAATACTTCTGCACGTAGGTAGCCGTTGTGCTTGTCTGACTTTAAGAAATCAATCATGCGACCAAGGGTCTTGTCGCCGTAAGTAGGCTCCCACCCACGAACAAACGACTCCACCCAAGGTAAATTCTTTTTGATGTACTTGTTTAAGGCAGACAATTTTTCGCCTGACCATTTCATACGTTTGTCCCAACCAAGCAAATCAAAAATAACTTTGCTAGAAATTACCCAATCCTTACCAGCTACTTCATTACGTAAGTCGATATTAAATTCAGCGGGGTTAGCTGTGCCATTTAGAGGTAGCTTTTTAACTGGCTTACCTACCATTAGTTTCTTGCCTTTTTTGGGAGCTACAGGCTTAGCTGTTACGCCCTCAAGTAAGGCAACTGTGGCGTCAATTACGTCGTTCGCGGCTGTGTCTGAAGCCCCCGTAAGTTTGTTTAACAACCTACGGATTACTTCAAATATGCCCCTTAAAGTTGTACGCCAATCCGCCGTTTTTTCGGTTCTACGACGTTCTACTCTGGTGAGCAACATCTTCATATCACGCAAGGTGTTGCCGTATGAAATAAGTTCAAGTACTGCGTCTACTTCCCCATTTGCATCGCCACGGTTTACTAAGTCACGAAGCACGCTTATAGCTTCGCTAGCTTTAGCTTTTTGCGCTGGCGTTAGGGGGTCGTTTAACTTATCCATGTCCAAGCTAACAAGAGTTTTTACGTAACCACGAAGTAGGTCTACTGTTTTAACTACTTCTGGGTCATGCCCCGGTACTCTGGTACTCCTGTTGGCGTAAACAAAACCCTGCAACAAAGCGTGCAAGGCTTCGTGTGCAACAACTTCTGGGCTACTTTCACGCTTGAGTGTTATGGTGCCGCCAGCAGTTTTATTTGGGTCAAAGCTAGACTCATCACCAAACTCAATAACAGGATCAGGGATGACCGCACCTCGGCGTGCTTTTATGGCTCTACGCGCTAATTTAGCAATTAGTCTTTCTGTTACGTTGGCAACTCCTGTGTCCAAAGCTCTATTAATAAGAGCCTCAAACCCTTGAGTTTCCGCTAATCTAGCGTCAATTTTTGCTTGCTCAGCGTCTTTAGCGGCCTGCCCTCTTGCTTCAGCGTCCTTTACGGCTTTTCTGTACTGGGGCACGGTTAAAGTTTTGTTGTCTCGTTGCTCCTTCAGCCTAGCTTTTTCGCTTTTCACAGCGTCATCTATTTTGCGCTCAGTAGCTCGGTCAGGTGTAGTCCTTGCGCTGTTACCTAACGCGCCGCCTTCTACTGCGGCTTGTAAATCCCGTTCAAACAAGCGTATGCCAGCTTTTTTCTCTGCTTCGCGTTGTTGTTTGTTTTGTCGAACCGGGGCGCTTCTGGGTGCAAAGTCAGGTGAAGCGGTTAACTCACCATTTGCGTAAGCACGGAAAGCGCTAGACAGCCCTATGTCAAGCTGTTGGTGGAACCCAGCGAGTTTTTTATAAGCTAGCCCACGTTTGGTAGGCATTACACCACTTAAGAACTCTGACTCTGCGCTGTTTAAATCTCTGCTCTTGCCACGTTTTTCTTTAGTAGTCTTGAACGCGGCGATAATTGCGTTTGCGTTTTGTGGACTACCTGCAACAGCTATAAAATTTTCTACTGCTGTCACTAGGTTTTGTCGTGCTGTTTCGCGTTTTTCGTAATTAGCTTCAGCTACAGCGGTAGCTGTATCTTCTTTACCTACAATATCCGCGTCTGTATCTTTGTCCAGTATGTTGCTAGCCACGTTGTCGTAACTAGCCTTAGCTTGCGCTACAGCAAATACAGCCTGCCGCACCCCGTCAATTTGAGCAGACACCTCGGGGGCAACATCTACAGGATTAGCCGTTCCCGGCTCGTAAACTACATTCAGGCCAGACGCTTTAGGACTTCGCAAGTGTCGAGCAATAGCCGCTATAACAGGCTGTTCTAAAGTAATAGGGCCAGCTACTTTTACGTTATCTGACTCAACTTCTGCCGCTAGTGTTCGTGCGATGTCTTGGTCTTTTTGGACTTCACCTTCGATGTCTTCAGCCGTTACCAGTTCTTCCTCAACTACAGGACTAATGGCTTCGGGTGTAGGTTCTGTTGCAGGTTGCGCAACCTGCAAGTCTGTTTCTACTACGGGGGATACAGCTTGCACTGGCTCTACGGCAGGCTCTGGTGCTACCTCGGTTTCTGGCATAGCGGCGGGAGCCACCTGCTGAGCTAAGTCTATGCCTTCTTCTAGCGTTTCTGGCGCTACTTCTGGACTTACATCACCTTGCACGCGTTGGGCGGCTTCAGCTTCAGCTTGCGCACGTTGCTCGGCTTCAGCCATTGCTCGTTCAACTGGCGTTACATCGTTATCCAAGCCCGTCAAATCAGCTTCGGCCATACGGGAGATGTTATCCGCGACAAGCTGAGTGTTTATGTTGTTAAGCTCTTGCTGTACTTCTGCGCGGCGCTCAGCGGTCATTTCTTTGACGCGGCGGCGTCTAGTTTTTGGTAGCTCTCTGTACCGTGGCGTTACCGATGGAGCAACTTGTTCTTCCGCTACCTCAAGATCGTACTCAAGGTTTTTCTTGCGACCTTCTAACTTTCTACGGTCGCCCCGAGTTAGCTTACGCCCTGTCAGGGGTAGTAACGATTCTCGCCACTCAGCTTTAGTTAGCTCACGCAGTTCTGCGTCTTGCTCTTGGGCTACGCGATTAGCGTCCACCTCTGCTTGTGAGCCTGCGAGATTAACGCCGCCCTCTGCGTCCGGTACAACATTGTTCTCTGGTGCTGTATCAACAGGTCCAGTATCAACGTCAGTGTCAGTAACGTCAGCATCGGGGTCAGTCTCCTTCTTCGGTAGTTTAGCAAACGCACCGCCAACACCGGAGAATCCGCCACCAACAAGACCGCCAGATACAGCGGCGTTTAGGTAACGAGAGTAGATTTCTTCGGGCGAGAGGTCATCCCGCATACCGATTTCTAGGCTGGTCTGGAACGCTTCGGTTGCGGCTTCTGTAATCGCTCCCCCTGCCCCTGCTTTGGCTATCGCCCCTCTACGGGTTTTGGCGGCACTACCAGCGGCTCGCGCTATCCTACCAAGACCAAGTGGTAAAAGTGCTTCTGCGGCGGCGTACGGCACTGCCGTAGTCAAGGCTTCTGCGGTTTTTCGCTCGCCACCTTCCAAGGCTTCGTTATACAGAGAGCCTACACCATAGGTGTATGACGTACCTAAACCTGCCGCTAAACCACCTACAGGGCCACCTGCTAGCGTACCCAACGCAGAAGCACCAAGTATGCCGCCAACAATGGGCACCTGCTGGCCCAACTGACCAAAGACATAGCCGGGAACGTCACCCAAACCTTGTATGTCTTCGACTCTCTGGGCAACTTCTGGATTACGTGCTAGGTATGATTGCGCCTGCTGTTGTCTTGCTTCTGCTTCTAAGGCGTCTCGTACGCCTGTTGCGCCCACAACATCGGCAAGTGCGGCACCAGTACCGGCAATCATAGCTTGCGCTTGATCGACGCCCATACCGAAACCAGCGCCAAGAGCACTTGAGCCACGGCCCGTTTCTACACCAAAGTATTCGGCAATTTCTTGCGGATCGCGGCCAATATCTTTGGCGTACTCAATGACAAGTTCTTCGTCACTGGCTTGCGCAAGTGTTGGATTTACTTTACTGCGGAGATCCGCTAATGAACTAACACCCATTTGGTTAGCTCCTTACGCGCCTAGCCCAGATGCCATACCTACATTGTTAGCGGCGTACTGCCTACGCGCTAATTCAGCCCTTATTAGCCTGTTTTCCCTAGTGCCCGGATCGTAAAGATCCAATGTAGCTAGCAGATCGTCAGTTGCTATATCGTCTAGCTTAGAACCTTGATTTCTAAGTCTACCGGCGACTCTTTGTCGTGAACCAGCATCGCTAACAAGCTGACTAACAGGGTTAATAATATTACGTTTTGTAGCGTCTGCAACTGCGCGGGCTGGAACGCCTACCGCTGTATCAAAAACCGTGCCTTCTGCTGTAGCGCTACTAAGCCCTTCTGCTATGGATTCTCCTAAGTTGCCCTCACCCGCCGTGGACTGAGGATCAGGTAGTTGCTCAGTTAATTCTTCAAACTGCGCAGGGCTAAGGTAATTTTTAAAGGGTGCAAACACAGACTCTTTTACCTTACGGAATTGCTCTGGGTCAGTCCTTCTCATCTGCGCCCAAACGCCGGTAGGCTCAAGGAATTCGGTTTGTAGATCAGTAATTTGCTCAAGCGCAAATTGCCTATTGTCTTCTGCATTAGCGGCGGCAGTTGCCGCTTTCTGTTGCATACCTTGAAAAACAGTTTCATAGTACACAGCCGCAGTACCGGGATCTTGGACTAATTGTCGCAAGTAGTTGATTGCTTGTTTTTCAGTTTCAAACGGTACGGGTCGCCCTATAGCTTCGCCACCATCTGTCTGGTACTGTAAAGTTACTTTACCATCTTCGCCTACTTTTACGTCGTAGCGAGTCCCTGCGGTAATAGACTCGTCTTGGTTTACAAAGTTAAGCAAGTCTTCGTCTGTTTTAATAGCGCTAAGTTGCTGTTTTATAAACGCATTAGACGCTTCTAACTCGCTAGACGTAACTTCTGCTGACATACCAGCGACTACTTTTTTATCGCTCAGACTTAAATCTTGGTACTCCGGCGAGGTAATAATTTCGTTAGCAGTCATACCTGCGAAACCGTCTATGGTTTTCCTGAGTTCATCCTGACGCTGTAAGTCTGCAATCTGATAACCAAACAACTCAGTTTGTTGATTGAACAACTCTTGCGCACGTTCTTCACGAGCTTCATCAAAACCTAAACGTGTCTCCTCAAATCCTAAACGTTTATCCTGACGCTGTTCTCCGCGCATAGCGCGTGCTTCTGTTAACTCAAAACGCCTACGTTCCTCGTCAATCGCCTGCAACTGAAGTGAGCGGTCAAGGGCTTGATTGGCTTCGTCGGTGTAACCTAGACTCCGTAGCTGGCGGGCACGTTCGCGCTCCTCCATTGCCTCGCTCATCGGACCTTTCGCCGCAGGGCCAAGTCCCATAGCTTCGCTACCTACAGGTGACATCTGACCCATAGCAGGTACATTCGTAGCTCTGCCAGCCAACTGCTGACCGGAAGGTGCCACCATAGACTGCTGTGGATTAATCGCAGGGGCTAGACCAACGTTGCGGGCAAGTTGTTGCTGTTGTGCTTGTCCGGGCTGTTGCCCCGCCATAACCTGTATATTGGCCTGTTGAGTCTGTTGCTCAGCCGTAGCATCGTCGCGTTGTTGTTGAATACCCGCTTCGATCTCTTTCATCTCGCGGTTCTTTTTCGCGGCGCGATATGTATCAAGTATATCCGCGCCCATCTGAGAGCCTGCTCTGAACCCTGCCGCCCAGCCCATTACGCGACCTCCTCTGATACTTCTATCATTCTCATACCAATCGCCGCGTAATCGACGCTCGCGTAGCCGTCTTCTCCGTAATGTACTGCTTCTGGGAAGACTTCTTCTACCTCGTCTGCCATCACACCAATAAACCTGCGGTTCGGCTCGCCTACATAGCTAAACTCGTAAACGTTAAGGCCGCTGTTCATGTCTTCGTGGAGGAACTTAATGTCTTCTTTAAGTCGTCGATCAGAAATAGCCGCCGCACCAAGTTGTCCACCAAGTCCCATGACAGACCCAAGGAATTCGCCCTGTGCGTTCATAGCGTTGTTGTAGATACTAGTTTGGCTGTTAACTATGTTGCCAAAGCCCTGCATACCCGTCTGGTATCCAGACATCATGGTGCCTGCGCCTTGGCCTAAGCCTGCCATGTACTGATTGCCAGCCGCCATAGAGGTATTAACACCAGCGGTTCCGGCCCCAACAGAGCCAGCATACGCACCGGCACTAGCACCGGGGAGTCCTCTACCGAGTCCTGCGGCATCAAGCTGTCTTGCGTAGCCAAGTTGTTCAGCCCTATCTCTAGCGCCGGTCATTTGTTGTGATCTGGACGCCGCCATCTCTACATTTGCCTGTTGGCGCAAGGCTCTAGCGGCAGGGGAGTTGGGGTTAAGTCCTCTAGCGGCATCGGCTCTGGACGCAGATCGTTGCAAGTTGGTAAATGCTCGCCCAGCGGCGGCGGCGGCTTCTCCAGCCATCCGCTCACGGTACGATTCCGTGCTGAAAGCCATAGCATCTTCGACGATTCCGCGCTCAACTGGCCGGAACGTCTCTTGCATGTACTGGTAATAGTCCCGCGCTTGGGCTAATTGCTCGTCCTGTGCGGCGATCTGACCTGCGGCGATTTCCCTGAAAATAGGGCTAAGTTCGGCGTACTGTTGCTCTGAAAAGTCGAGTTGTCTGTTACCCAGCCGCTCTCCAGCCGCTACAGCTTCACGCGAAGCCGCCGCTAGTTCCGTATAATCAGGTGCTGATGCTGATTTTCCACCCATATTCCTATGTCCTCCAACGCTTACAGGATTCAGGGGTTCCGCACAGGACCACTATATCCCCATCTGGATGCGCGTCTTTCATCGTAAATTCGTACTTAAGGCCAAGTTTTTGGTCAAATGCTATTACGTCTGGCATACTAGTTGGGACCATGCCTGTCAATCGCTTAAGTTTACACTGATTAAACGCATAATCATACGCCGCTTGGAACAACTTTATTAGTATTTTCCCTGACTTATCGACAGCTATATGGCACGTAGCGTTGGCCCCGTTGAAGTTGTTAAACACTACGCCTGCCACGACGGTACTGCCTTCCATAACCCCCATAGCGTAGTGGTCGCCCCAAGTTGTTACCTGCTCTGTTTTAGCGGCAACCCACGCACTTATTAGCTCTTTACGATCAAATACGAGTCTTTTGGCGGGTGTGGCTGTCATCTTGTATCAAACAAATCCACATCAACGTCGTTCGGGTCATACCCACCACCAAAGTCGTCCGTAGGTGTAGACGGGGCTGTAGGCCAAGTTACGTCATTAGCGTCTAAAACATCTTCGTAAGTTTCTGTTATATCACGTAGTAGGTTGCGGTAATTACGCCATTCCGTCTTTTTCGTAACGGTTAGAGGAGAGTCAGGGCTTTGCGTCCAATCAGATGCGGCCAGAAGCTCGTTACGAATATTCCGTACCTGAGTTAGCGCCACCTCATTTTTTACCTCATCAGTCACCTGCCACTCTTTGGTCGTGTAGTTAAACACAGCTTGTGGATGGGGTTCTGCGGGCAACTGCGCTAGGTATGGGTCAGGATCGTAAATGGTTTCGGGGAGTTTTATGTAGAATTTACTGGGATCATCAGTTAGATCGCTCTCAGACACCTCTATAAAATTACCACTAGGTAAAGTAAGGCTGTCATCTTGGGTAATAAAACCCGTTATTTCCCCTTTAAAATCATAGAACACGTAGTTCTTTATCATCGTTTTGCCGCCAAAACAGTTAAGTTACCGGATGTAACCCGCCACCAATTACTAGCGCTACCGTGCTCTCCGGCAACATCTAATGTTAAAAAGAACGTGCGTGGGCCAGTAAATTTATTCATTACTGCTGAGAACACAATAGATGGTGGCGCACCTTTTCTCCCGTTCTGCTGTAAGGCTTCTAGGACATTGGCATCGGCGTAAGGTCTATATGAGTAAAACGGGTTAGTACTCTCTGGAGCTACGTTCCCGTTGCGCCAACACAGCCTTATGACCGCCGCCCCCCAATCCCCGCCGAAACCGATAGAGCCTAACTCTACTGTGACAAAAAACAAAATTTTTGAAGGAACTAATTTAGGTTCAGTGCCATAGTCGAGCACTAAGGGCGTAGGCGTTATGAGTAAGTGCGTTTTATGTTGCGCAAAACTAGACGTTGGTAGGGATAAAACTTGTGGGACTGTGACCGCGTTATCTTGGATTTTTAACGTACCAACCGACGCACTGCCAATAACTGCCTCAGTAATCGCGGCATTGTCAAAATATGTACTGATGTTGGATGAGCGTATTTTGTCGGTAAGCCACGCGAACGTAGAGTCACTTAATGAGGTGCCGTTATAGGTTACATCGCTTGCGTCTACATCTAGGGCTATCGGCGTAACAACGACCTTATCAATATACAAAGCGGCGCTAGCACCGAGGCCGACCCAGTTCAAAATGTCTAGCGAAAAATAGGTTGTATCAGCGTAAGCGCCAGTAAAACTTATTTTTAGTTTAGTAGTGTGGAAATCTACACCAGACAAAGGTACGTTTGTGCTGGTCATCCCAACGTTTTGGTAGTTACTACCTGCGCCTCTGCCGCTACCGCTGTAGCTATCTTCTACTACGATAAGGTTAGCGGCTCTACCGTTAGGCATTCTTCCAACTATTGTAGGTTCATCGTTATGAAAAATGTAGTCATAGCTAGCCGCAGGCGTAACCACGTTTTGCCCAATGGGGAAATCTTCGTCAGACGTAGTAAAGGCGCGGAAATACAAGCCGCCGTTATTTCTAGCCGCGTTCTCTACCCGCCATGTAATGACTACAGAGTACTCAGAAACTTTGGGATCACGCCGTATCGCGGCTGACAAAGCGCCCATACTGCTATCATTATTGTTTTCTGACTTGAGCTTGAGGACAGTGTTAGCAGGGTAGCCTGTTAGCTCGTTCGCAGTGTTGTAGGTCAAATCACCGTCGTTTGTGCTTGAGTACAGATACCAGCCTCTGGGACGAATAACATCGTCTTTGCTGAAGTCCGGCTCTGTCATGAACGGGTTGATGTTCTGTGCGTTCGCAAGCTGGTTGCTAATAAAAGCACTGTTAGCAATGCGGTCGCCAAGCTGTTCTGTATTTTCGTCTATACCAAAAAGAAGTTTGCCGTTCTTACCGTATAAGTAGAACTTCGTATTGTCGTTACCACCATCAAATTTCTTACCTGTACCAAGATGAAAGCCCGGAGTTGTTACTGTGGCATTTATATTGAATATAGTGCCGTCATCATTGTATGACGTAATCGCATCGCGGATAGCCGCGCCGGTCATCTTAACGACGCCTTTGCCATCAGAGTCGTCTATTAAAAATACATCTTCGCCAGTGTTGTCGCGAAACTGGACAAAACCACCGGGGTTTTCATCAGAAATACCAAGGTCAATCTTAAATCCTCTGGTGTTTTCCGTTCCAAAATTGACAGACTTAAGCTCACGGCGAATAGCAAGTGCGTTGATCGTCACTACACCGTTGATGAGTTGTAGCGCGGGGTACGTATCCCCTGCGCCACGCAATATAAACTGCACATCTTCTTGTCTTGGGCTACCGCCGTACAGAACTTTTACAGTGCCATCATCGTTGAGTTGTAGATTACCGTCGGCGTCTAAGTCTAGTCTAGGGCTAGAACCAGTTACGCCCATACCCAAGAAAAAACCCGCTTTGTTAGGCTCGTTAGTAAAATTGGGTGACTTCAAAACGCCAGACACAATCCTGCCAGCGTCTAAAAACCCTACTTTTGAGGTGACAATAGTGGCGTCTTGAATCTTTGCCGTATCAATAGCGGCTTCGCCTATCTTGGCGTTAGTGATTGTTCCGTTCTGGATATAGCCATCACGGATATAAACGCCTCTGGGTACAGTTACTACTCTGCCATCCGCGTTAGTAATCGTGGTGTCAGTCGTTCGTACAATAAATGGCGCAGGCTCAATCTGTTCCCAATGTCCAAATACTGTGGGATTATTACGAAGGGCGACATAATACTGGGCGTATGGTGTGTTATTCGTGTTTGAGCCTGATGGAAGCCGCCATACATCTCCTTTGGAAACGCCAGAACCTGTGGGCCTAGCCGCTTGGTTAAAGTCTACGGGGGGCGCAATAAAAAAGTTATCTGCTAATACGGCAAAATCAAACTCAACACCTTGATCCCGTGTGGTTGTAGACAAACCAAACCCAGCAGAAGCACCATCAGCGTTGACTTTTACTGAGTAGTTACCGGGAGCGTTAACAATGTAGTTTTCATTACCCATAAACGTTGATAAGTAATCTACAAACTCAGAGCTTGTTAACTGACCTCCAAGAACATCAATGACTTCCGCTACATTTATAGCGGTTGTTGCTGAAGCAGGATCAGAAACCGGCCCTTCTACGTTGTTGATGTTTACAAACTGAATCCAGTATGTGGCGGTTACGCCAGTGCCAAGATAGTCAGAAAACACTGAGGTAAAACCGGCAACGCTCGTTACTGCTACAGTGTCTGGGCTGTCAAAAACAGGGTTCGCAGTGGTATTTCTATATACCGTAGTGGACGCATGGCCGTAGTATGCTGGCGTAGGCCAGCTAAGAACCACGTATTCGTACCCACCAGTGGCCGTAAGTGTTGGTTGAGGTGGCGTTAATACTGGTATCGTTACGTTACGGTCGTCGCCACCAGCGTCAGTTGTGGTGTCTGTGGGGTCGTATACACCTGCGTTAGCTAGTTCTTTAGCGGTTACAAACCTATCGTCACCATTTAATGATATAGCTTCCGCTACGCGGTCAATAAACAACCGCAAGTCTCTGGGTATGTCAGAGCTAACAGTCGGTAGACTATGTTTAGGGCGACTAGGCACTAGCTAATTCCTCACCGCTTTGCGCTAGGGTGATGTTAAAAATCTCATCGTTTGTTTTTACGTACACTTCCCAATCTCTAGCTAATACCGAAGGTAGCCTAAACATGTTCCTACTAAGTACATATTCGTCTAATATTTTTGCGCCGTCGGCGTAAATTTGGACTTGTATACCAGACCCTCCTTGGCCTAAATAAGACTCCGCTTCTACCTGCCCACACGAAAAGCTAATTTCGCTGGGGAAGCCAAATGTCTTGGATTTCCACTCCGCAGATGTATAAGAATCTCGGCCCGATAACGTACTCCCTGCCCAAGCGCGAACAGTGTTTGCTGAAACTACATATAACTCATCAAGCCTCGTATCTACGTAACCTGCGTCTATAGTGTATGTAGTCGTAACAAACTCTCGGGTGGGTATGTCGTATATCAACCCGCCCCCACTATGGAAGCCAAAATACTTTTGATCGTGCGTAAACCCCTTAATTGTGGTGGGATCTAGCAGATCGTTCCATTGCCTGTAAGAGAAAAAGCCTTCGGTTATGTTTCTTGTACCTCTAGGACTAGTAGTTAGTAATCCATCTGGAGAAGCAAAATATACCTCACCATTCATGACCGCTACGCTGTCCTTAGATACACACCCCTGATTTGCGTCAGCGGCAACTACCGTTAAATACTCAGGAGAACTACCTTGCACGTAATACGGACGTTCCATTGTCAGTACAACAAGTGTGGTATCTAAAGAAGCTAGGGCAACGATGGGGCTATCAACGCTGATCGTGTACGCAATAGGCCAAGCGTGGGGTATGTAAGGCTCACAGAAATAGACATCCTGCCCAGAAAACCCGGCCATCATGCCGTTCGCCATATTGGTCAAACCCTTAAGATCACTAGGTGGTGGGGTCCAACCAAGAGACGGTAACGCTTCGCCCAAATCCGCCGCTTCAACTTTATCATCGTGCGCACCGACGCTGTTTATGTTTATGTCGGCGTTAGTATTAGTGAGCAAAAAAGCACCGCCTACAGACCTGTATATACGCACGTACAGATCAGCATCTAACATACCAACTGGCCTAGTACTACCTGACGGAATGTTTTGAAACCCCGTAAGGCGCATAAACGTACCTTCATTCAGATATATCCCTTCAGAGGTAGATGCTGGGGAAGGGGCAGATTCCATCTCGCGCCCTGCTTTTTTCCAAACGTACGTATAAACGTACGAACGAAACTCTCTGCTTAGGCCATCTACGTCAGCAGGAGTATTTATCGCCCCTACTGTCAGGGCTTGTGTAGGTGCAGGGACGCCTAGCCCATACCACGTATCACTAATCCCCACGACACCTTGGGTATTTCCAGTTGTGTCGGATCTAATAGCGTTGACACTTTCAGAAAACGACGGGTTGTAGTTTTTGTCGTTACTTGGACGCGTATCAAACGTGTAATAAACAAGTTCACTAGTGTCTTCAATGACTTGTGAGCGGCAAAAACTAATGTCGTGAGGTGAGGCAACCCAGTAATCCCCATCACCGTTAACATCGTTAGGGCGTACTCTAAACAGGGTTTTGGCGGTAAAAGTAAGCCCGCTTTTAACTGCCGTGCCTAGCTTACGTAATGGGTTAAGCGAGCCATTCCGCGTAGTATCTACGTTTAGAGCTTGTTGGGCACGATTTTCCGGCAAATAACGGGAGTTTAGCTTAGGAGCTATGCCTCCGAAATTGCGGATTTTTAAAGTGGTCATAGCGCAACCTCAATGACATTAAGATTTCTTTTTCCGCCGTCGCCCGGACGCAGTTACATCGTGCTTAATCCGTGCGGGGCCGGTCTTTCTTGACTTAGACCGAGCCTTTTCAGCGGCGGTCATCTTAGCCGCTACCTTTTTTGGGCGGCAAGAAGGGTAGGGACGCTTGGAGTTTTTAGCAGATTTTCTGCCACACTCCTTGCCAGTTTTGACATCAACCCAATCTTCTTTAAACCACTTTGTCAGACCACCTTTCGGCTTTGCCATTAATAGGTTCCACCTCGCTTTTTGTACTCCCGCACCAGCCAAGCGTTGGCATAGGCACTGGGATATACATCAAACTTCTTTTTAGCCGCCGCTTTTACGCGTGCGTACAACGCCTTGTTTTTAGGCGTAGGGCTAGAAGACTTTTTGGGTTTAGCTTTACTTTTGCTTTTTGCCACGACCGCGCACCTTTTTAAGATCAGCGCCGGTGATTTTGTCCCTTGGAGGAGCTACACGGGCCAGCTTCTTCTGTTTCGCAGAATACTTTGCTTTAGGCATTAGTTAACCCTCTTGCGCTTAGCCGCCGCTCGCATCTTCTTATCCATCGCTTCCTCTGCGAGCCGCTTTTTCATAGCGGCCTGCTTCTTGGGCGAAGGAATCGGATTTTTAGCTTGTTTACGCGCCGCCGCAAGCATCTTGTCCACCTGCGCCTGCGTATACATCTTAGGCTTGGGTTGGGCCTTCTTAGCTTCGGCTTTTGCCGCCGCTTCCTTACCCGCCTTGGTATACGGGTACTTCTTACCACCTACGTTTGGCATAACTAACTTCCCTTCTTCCATTTAGTCGATGGAGATTTCGTCTTACTGGGACTCCACTTAACTTTGTCTGCCCAATAAGCCGCTGACATCTTACCACGTTTTATGTTCTTGGCGTGACGAGATTTGAACGCTTCGCGCTGTCCAGCCGTCTGATTCGTCTTAACACCTTGCTGACCAAACCGAATAGTCTTTACCTGATCGCCTTGTTTAGCAACGACGACATGAGACTTTGTAGGGTGGTTGGGGGTTCGCTTGGGCTTGTTGTAGCCAGAGACTCCAGCGCGTTCAAGCCTAGGATCTTTTTTAGACGCCATGTCAATAACTCCAAATAGTGGGAGAAGGTAAGTTCTCCACTATGTCTATGTGTATAAACCGTTGATTATGCGCACCTTTTTGGTTTACGCCAATGCGCTTTACGCCATGAAACACAGCGCTAGATAAAAACTTGTGTGCCCGTTCACCGTAGACAGCTATATCTACAGCCTTGCCAGTAGTGTGCGCACCGGCTGGGCGTCCCGAAGCGATTTTCTTAGCTTCTATTGGGTGATTAACGCACCTGTACCCGCTAGACACAGGGAGGGCGAAATCGCAGTCAGTGCGTATAGAGTTCAGCACTTTGAGAAACACCTCGTCGAACTTATACACGCCGCAACCACACTTGCACTTGAGTTCGTCTTCGCTAAAAAAGCTCATTCTTTTTCCAACCCGTGGAGAAGGTAGTACTCGCCGCACTCCGTGCAGACTAACGCGTGGTTTTCCTCGTTTTCTGAGAAAGTTTCCCATGTAAACGCTACAGCACCACATTCACTACATGACCTATCGTATGCGTCTTGTTTTACTAGCTTTAGATCAACTACGTCACCCATATCGTGCCATCCTTATATCACAGCGGTATCTAGCTATTTCACCAAATTCCTTGTGTAATACAATAGCGTTCATGTCCCGCCCAGACCGATAACCCTTAGCGGCGTGCCAAGCATCTTTAGCGGCTAGCGTGCGGAATGACTCTACTACACACCCCCTCAGTTCCAGCTTACGATTGTGGTGTATGTGTCCAACATACCAATATCTATGCTCAGAAGCACCCCAATCTTCCGGCTTATCGACGGCCATTAGCTCGCCTAAGTCGGCATGTTTTACAGTATCACCGTGAGTGACGCCGATCAAACATTTACCAAACGAAAAATAATGAAACTTTGAAGAAGTTGGCTGTATAAATACCCTAGGTTCTTCGCTGAAATACGCTGACAAGAAAGCCGCCAACATGATGGAAGAATGATCGTCGTGGTTGCCAATCGCGTTAATAACCTCTACTCGGGGGTGTTTTTGCAGGGCCAGCTTGATTATGTCTACCATTAGCATACAACCGAGCTTTAACACCTTGCTCCACCTAGTATCAACGTCTAGGCTGTGCCCAGACCGGCTAGTGGTGTTAGACATGTTGTCAGCATGAAAAAAATCGCCCAGATTGACGATTAGGCAGGTGCTGGCGCAGGGCGCAACAGAAACCAGTTTTTCGGCGGCAGAGAGCAGGTCTTTCCTAGCGATGTCTATATCAAAGTCTTCGCCAGCTTCTTCAGACCACGCATACATGCCGATATGAGGATCACCTATGGGGATAGCCAGCACTATGTCTTCTGCGGCTTCCTCGGGCGGTGGAGTAGGCTCAGCCAGCCCTTTGTAGTTAGAAGCGAAGTCTTCTATGGCTTCCTGCAAACGGGCCAGCTTATCCTCTGCGTCGAGCTTGGATTTAACCCACTGGCCCGTGGGCTTGCCTTCGTCGTTGTAGTACGTGGATACCCCAGAGACAACAAACCCGTCAGGGACGGGCTTAGTCATATCGTGCTCTGGTGCGTAGCCGCGCTTCGCCGCAAGTTCTTTTGCTCGCTGTAACAATCTTCTAGCGTTGCGCTCACTTATACCTATTTTATGAGCGGCTTCTACACAGCTTAAGCCGCTAGCTAACAAATCAAGTAATACAGCCTGCCTGTCCGTTACATACGGACGCATAGCGCTATAGTCCACGCGCAAATCCCCCAGATTTTTGTAGTGCCAGATTGTATCAACTAGTGAGTATGTTGATAACTACTCTTTTTTGCCTAGAAATAGGCCGAAAGCACCTGTAAGTGCGCCTGTCATAACAGAAACTAGAGCCGCTTGCTCCGCGCTAGGATCAGATAAAGTCATAAACCATTCAACAACTCGGTACGTCATTACCAGCATTGCTAACATAAGCAAGCGTGGAACAATCCGCCACCTGTTTAGTTCTTCGGGATTCATGGCTTTCTCAACTTCATGAGCTTGTCAGCACCACGGATTCCAAATGACGCAGATACTGCCAAAAACAATAAATACTGATACCAATCTGGCAGAGTATCCAAAGCAGTAAAGCTGTCGTGAACCCTATCAACAATAGTAGGATCATCAGCGATGATGCTCCAACCAAGAGAAAATAATGGCACTGCGAGCACAATAGTCCAAAATTCATCTTTCCAGCTAGAGGCAGACGCGGAGGCCATTTTAGATTCCCAATCAGCGTCGTTCTGGATAACCTGTAGCTTTGCTTGGTGCTTAGCCTGTGCCTGCTCATGCTTGTTGTTTAAATACCCCCCAACTAGGTTAGTAATTGGTGATATTAACGCCTGCCACGCCATTACTTATCCGCCTTCTCGTCTAGCTTCTCAAGAATCTTGTCTAGCTTATCCTTGATGTCTTTAATCTCACGATCATGGTTTTGACGAGCCATTTCGGTTTCGCGCTTTAAAACAGCAATCTGCGTGGTGTGATCTTGTTGCCGCATGAACATAAGCCAAACAAAACCGGCTATTGGCATCACAATCCATCGCAACATTGTTTCTAGCATTTCCACGCCAAATCTCCTTTAGCAACCGGAGCCGCCAAAGCTGAAGTCGTTGTCACAGACTTCCTCTTCCTCTTCCTCAACCTCTTGCGTAGACACGCAGTCAGGCGGGGTCGGAGAACCGCCAAACGTAAAACCATCATTAGGCTCAGAATACTTGCATAGTGGCAGTATACGGAAGAACTCAAACAGGCCGCGCATATAGCCGCCTTTTTCAACCGTGAATACCCACTCTTGGTCAGTGATAAAGACTTGCTCACCTTCCTTCAGGTAGTACACATCACCACTATCAAAATACACTGTCTGCGCTGTTGCGCTTAACGCAACGAACGCCGCTAGACCTATGAATACTTTTTTCATGCCGCCGTCCTAATAATCGCAAAAGTCCCGTAAATAATGCCGCCAGAAAATAACAATGCAACCGCTATCATTATACCGTCCATCATCATTCTTTGCCGCCGCCGTTGTTTGTAGATTGCCTGTTCTCGTTTAGCTCTGATTTGCCTTCGTAGCATTATCATTTCTTGATACGTTTCGACTCCATACGCCCAGACGATCAATTCTCTGATCTGCTTCTCCTGCTCCTCCAGCTTTTTCTTGGCTATGACGCTGTTTAGCGCCTGTTGCTCCACGGTCTGCCCATCAAACAGCTTTTTGAACAATGGCGGCTTTTCAGCCTCCTTTTCTGCCTGCTTGATGTCAGCCGCAAACGAATACCACTGTCCCAGCTTTTGAGCTACAGCCTCAATCTCTGCCCCTTTGTTTACTAATGTCTGGATGCCCTTGAACGTAGTCGAGGCCATCGCTATAAGGGACAGTGGGTCCATTAGTCATCTGCTTCTTCTGGCTCTATCTGAGGATCAGCCTGCTCTTTAATCTTAACGATCAAGGGCCATGCGCCAGATTTCGTAGGCAAATCGCCCAATACGCCAAGGATTGCGTTCACTTCTTCTACAGATAATTCTAGGCTTATCACTCCTAACTCTCCCTTATTGGTTTGCGTCAATAGCGGCTTGAAGCACAGTAATGTCCTGCGCGTCAGTCCAGTAGTCTTTAGCGACCATGATTTCCAGATGCCCGACGTTGCGTGATACGCAATCAGTCCATTCTTCATCAGTCCATTCTGCTGGCTTGCCAGCGTTCAACAGGTTTACAGAATCCATAGCGGCATCGTAGTGCTTCTGGATTTGTTCTGCGGTTAAAGTTTCATCTAACATTTTTTACTCTCCACTTAGTTGGGCTTCTAATGCGTCTACCTTGGCAGACAATTCTTGTACCGCTTTGATTAGCGGATAAACAAACATCTCCTGTGAAATGGCTTGAATGCCTGTGCTTTCTTCCTGATCCCAGCCGCCAAAATCCGTAATTCCATGATTGTCCATTGCCTGCTTAACCTCTTGGGCAATCAGACCATACATTTTGGAAGTGTGCTTTGCCTCTGTCTCGGTTTCATCGTAGTCAGGAAGTGAGGGATCAATCTCAGACTTTGCTTTCCACTTAAATGTAACAGGGCGCAAATCGTTTATGAACGACAATCCGCAGTCTGTATTATCAGCGATTTCTTTTTTGTATCGCTCATCAGAAACTCGCGTCCAAGAGGCATTTGCAGTAGGGTCGTTATAAATACGACTACTACCAACGCTGTAGCCCATCGTTATGTAGTAGCTACCAGTAACACCTGTGACGTTATAACCGATGACGATAGAATGAGAAGTTGATGCCGAAGCTGGCTCAGTGTCATAGCCGATCATTACATTGCCATTACCGCCGCTCAGATTGAGAGCAGAATTACCGCCTATGGCAATGTTGTAACTTCCCACTGTTATACCAGATAGCGCGTTATATCCAAGCGCTGTATTAAATTGCCCTGTCGTTACGTTCTGGGCTGAAATCCTGCCGATTGCAGTGTTATAAGCGCCAGTGGTGCAGTCAATTAAAGACCAATAACCAACCCCCGTATTGCTGGAAGTTGTGGTGTTATACAAGGCTTGATAGCCCACTGCTACATTATATGTACCGCTAGTGTTGCTATAAAGCGCATAGTTACCGACAGCCGTATTGTCGGATGCGGTGTTGTTATATGCCGTTCTAAAGCCAACAGCTACGTTATGTGATCCTACTGCGTTCTGCCTAAGTGCTTCATAGCCATAAACGCAGTTATAGTTAGAAGTAGTCGTATAGAGGGCGGCATTTTTGCCTGTTACCGTGTTGTAGCTACCACTCGTAATACTTGCGCCAGCAGATTCGCCAACCATTACGTTTACGATTCCAGTAGTTATTGAGCCTCCAGCGTTTCTGCCTAAGGCTGTATTAGAATTTCCGGTAGTTGCCGCGCCTAAGGCGTTGTAACCAACCGCAGTGTTTTCTACGGCTGTTGTAAGCGCGTCCAAAGCAAATGCGCCTACTGCTGTGTTTTGAAAACCAGTGGTATTTAATTGCAAACTGCGATAACCAACAGCAACATTATTGTCCCCGCCAGTATTATTTTCTAATGCGTCATTTCCCACCGCTACGTTAGCATCACCAACAGTATTCAAACGCATAGCCGCTCTACCAAGAGCAGTGTTAGCAGTGCCGCTAGTATTAGAATAAAGCGCCGATTGCCCAACAGCAGTTAAAGAACTAGCAGTAGTCGATGAATAAAGGGCTTGATAGCCTAACGAAGTATTGTTTATTCCGGTTGTTGTGCTGTATTGGCTTGACCAACCGACAGCGGTGTTGCTGTGGCCGGTTGTCATTTGGGTAAGCGCTGATCGGCCTACTGCTGTGTTGCCGGTAACTGTCGTAGCTTGACCTAATGCAGAGTAACCAACAGCGACATTATCATCGCCTGTTGTGTTTGAGTCTAAAGCAAGCGCACCGACAGCGACGTTATTTGCACCCGTAGTATTAGAGTACAAAGTCTGGTAGCCAAGCGAAGTATTGTAGTTACCTATCGTGGTTAAAAGTAAGGCCGAATAGCCCAAAGCCACGTTATAAGACGCAGTGGTTGAGTTTGCTAATGCGGCATTACCAACAATGGCGTTATAAGAACCTGTTGTACAGGTGTAGAGTGCTTGCTCTCCTACGCCTACATTTTGCTGTCCTGTGGTAGTGCTATAGCCAGAATACGCACCGATAAAGTTATTTCTAATTCCAGTCGTTACATTAGCGCCTGCACTGTAACCAACCGCCACTGCTCGGTTGGCAGTTGTGGCGACGGAAAATGCCGCGTAACCCACGGCGGTGGAATAATTATTGGTATTTGCTGATAAAGCGGAGTTTCCAATAGCGACATTGTAGTTGCCGCTATTGTTGTCTCGGAGTGCGTTCCTACCGATAGCTATGTTTTGTACGCCAATGGTATTGTTTGTAAGCGCCTGAAAACCAATACCTATGTTTCTTGATCCGGTAGTGTTAGCTCGTAATGCGCTTTTACCAATCGCAACTTGCTCAAAGCCAGTAGTATTAAGTCTTCCTGCTTCCTCGCCTATTGCTACGTTCCAATAACCAGTAGTATTTGATTCTAAAGCGGTGTAGCCAACACCGACGTTTTGCGATCCTGTAGTAGTTGAAGCTAGCGCGTTGTGCCCTATTCCTACGTTAAATTGCGCTGTTGTGCTAGTCGCTAATGCCGCATAACCAAAGGCAATGTTGTAGCTTCCAGTTGTCGCTGAACTTAATGCCGCTCTACCAACAGCGTTGTTAAATGAAGCGGTTGTAGCGTTTTTTAGAGCTTGATAACCAAGAGCAGTATTAGAGCCTCCAGTGGTATTCACTTTGAGAGCTTGATAACCAACGGCTGTGGTAATCGCTCCGTTATTGCTGTTTGCCGCTTCTGCGCCAATCGCCACACATCCGCTTGTAGTAGTCTCTGTGCTTAATGCTCCTTTACCAACAGCTACATTCAAACTGGCTGTAGTAAGGGAATATAAAGCATTCATGCCAACGGCTACGTTTTGGCCTCCGGTCGTAATAAAGCGACCGGCATTTGATCCAATAGCAGTGTTTAGTGTGGCTGTCGTACTATTGTTTAAAGACAGATAGCCAACGGCAGTATTGTCTGAAGCGGTGGTGTTTTCTCGTAAAGACGAGATTCCAATTCCTACGTTATTGCTACCGCTGGTTACATTGAACAGCGCGGAAGTGCCCATCGCTATGTTGTTCGCTCCAGAAGTTACCGCTGTTGTTGATCCTATAGCTTGGTTGCCAATAGCCGTATTATTGTCGGCTGTTACGTTATATCCTGCTCTATAACCAACGCCAGTAATCCCTGCGCCTGTTACGTTGCTATATAACGATTCGGCTCCAACAGCCACATTTGACGCGCCTGTGGTGTTTGTAACCAAAGAATATCGACCAACCGCAACATTGTAATTTGCCGTAGTAGCTACATTTAGTGCGCCTCTACCTACAGCAGTGTTATAGGAGCCAGTGGTATTACTAAGTAAAGCTCCATAACCTAATGCAGAGTTTTGTGTTCCGGTTGTGTTTTCAAAAAGCGCCGAATAACCAAAGGCTTCATTGCCAATCGCTGTCGTGTTATTGATTAGCGCAAAGGTTCCAACAGCAGTGTTATAGCTTCCCGTAGTATTTGAGAGAAATGCCTGTTCGCCTATGGCTACGTTTCTCAGGCCAGTGGTAATCGCGCTTCCAGCCCTATAACCCATTAAGGTATTGCGCTCACCACTGGTAATGGCATCGCCTGCCTCTCTACCAACCGCTACGTTGCGCTCTCCGGTCAACGTGTTATTGAGCGCGTTAAGCCCTAAAGCAGTGTTGCTTGTGCCGGTAGGAAAATTACCATCCAGCTTAATCGTGCCGCTATCGACAGACAGATTACCTGCTACGGTTAGCCCATCAGTTACAGCAGTACCCGTGACATTAATGCCTGTGGAGGTTGTGTTTAGTTTTATATTATTTGTGTGGTAAAGACTTGCAACATTCGCCGCACCTTGGAAATACTTGTTCCCACCACCCGTTTGAATTTCAACGTTAGCGCCTCTGATACGCAAGTCGCCAGTACCTGCATCAGTGATATAACTATTAGACCCATCATGATAAATCTCTAAGTCAGACCCAGCACCAAAGATAGCCTTGGAGCTATCAGCAAAGGTAATGTCGTCGCCTGTGCCTACCGCGATGTCTGTACCGCCGGTTGCATTACCTGTAGCAAGTATTTCAGATAGCTCGTTATTGCTGGTTATCTGAGAATCTACATAAGTAACAGTCGCAATATCTGCTTCTGCTAGTGTTTTGGTTTCCCAAAGGCCACTAGTCGCGTTGTAGCGGATGATTTCTCCGGTGCCGGGAGCATCCACAAAAACATCGTGAAGGTCGTGCAAACCCACACTGGTGGTCGGACGTACCATCAGGACACCCGCTGAAGCATGGCTGTGTACTACGTACGCCACGCCCATCTTAATGCCCGAGTTTGGCTCAGTAGCCGTTAAGCCGCCCACTACGGACGTATCCAAGAACAACAGATCGCCAGCGCTGTAAGAGCTTGTGTCGAGGCCGCTCACTTTGCCGAAGAACATTACTTTGCCATCAGCACCAGAACCGATGGCTTCGGCTGTAATACCTAAATACTTAGTCTCGTTAGCAACGCTAGAAGCATCCATCTCGCCAATAGTGATTCGACCAGAAGAACCTAGGGTTCCAGTAATCATTACTGGGACGCCTTTAGCTATAGAAGATCCTGAGTTGTTGCGTACGTTGTACTCAACTTCTTGACCAAGTTGTAGACTTTCGCCGCTACTAATAACTAAAGCTACCGTGTCCTCGTCAGAGTTCCACGACAGCTTACCTTGGTCGCCAGTGCCGCCTGTAAGCTGAAGCTCGTCAGCAACCATGTCGGTAAACGTACCAAGCGCCGGTGTGGTTTGACCAACGGTAGCCCCATCAACTGTACCGCCGTTAATATCGGCGGTGGTCAATACGGCACTGTTCAACGAAACAACACCCGTAGAATCAGCGATAGACCCCGCCGCTGTGCCGTCCTTAGCTTTGAGATTCGTTACTTCAACGTTAGTCGCGTCTACCGTAGTAGCGTCTAGGTCAGTAAACGATCCTGCCGCCGCTGTGGTGCCACCAACAACAGTGCTATCTAAGGTGCTAGATGTGATTGTCTTGTTAGATAAGTTCTGAGTACCATCTGGCATAACAACGGTGCCAGCAGTAATACGAATCTCGCAGGGGGTATAGGTATCCCATGCTCTAGCCGCTGTACCCTCTTGCCCTCTAGTGACCGTGAGAGTGTTGGTAGCGGGCTTGCCAGTTACCTTTACAATTTCCCAATCATCTTCTTTACCAGTACTTGCACTAATTGAAACTAGCGTAGCAAAGTAAAAATCACCAACAGCGGGCGTAGGGAAGTCAGAGCCGTCAAGTAGAGAAATACTAGTTGCAGAGTTAGATAACGAGGCAGCTAGTTTGGTAAATACATTGTTGTGGAGAGTTTGCGCCATCGCTTAGATTTCCTTAATCTTAAAGATTAGCTCGTCTTGTAGCTGTCGTCCATCTGCGGTTTCGACATTAATCGTTACTTTGTAACGCTCGCCTGTAGTGCCGCCCTCTACAAAAAATCGAACTCTTGGATCTAGTACGCTAACAGTGTCAACTGTTAGCCCAACGGGAGATACTGCCGCCGTCGCAGTTTGTACGTTATCGCCGTCTGTAAGAAACTGACTATAATCAATGGTATACGACAATCGTTCGGCTGGCTGTTGTGTAACCGTACCTAGTTTCATGACGGCCTCCTAAACGTAAATTGCTGGAACGGCCTCACAAAGTTGGTTGTCATAGGTGGCCGTACAAAGGTTCTTTGGGCTGGATCTAAGCTATCTATGTTAGCAACGCTATCTGCTAGTACAGTTCCTGATCCAGCCACTGAAGACTCAGCAAATTGTACAATAAATACAAAGTTCGCGTCTCCTAAAACTACTTGCCCAGTAGGAGATATTTCAACATTTGGTAGCTTTGTAAGAACTCCGGGTACGTTTGCGACTGTATTCGCGCCGTTTATATCGGCTTCACCACGTTCTGCTAACCGCGCCGCCGCTGTCACTACGGCGTTTGGAGCACTTAGACTAGCTATTGCTACCTTGATAATTACTCCGGTAGAGGAGACAGTGGCCGCCGGTGTAAGCTGAGCTTCTACAAACCGCGTTACAAGTAGCTGGTTGTCTAAAATAAGTAGTGCCGCAGAAGAACTCGCGGTTACTTGACCCTGTTCTGCCAGCCGCGCCTCGACCAGTACAGCCCCAGAAGGCGCACTTATGTTAGATTCACCACGCTCTGCCAACCTAGCCTCCACTGTTACTACAGCATTTGGAGCACTTAGTGTACAGGTAAGTTGGTGTGTAACAGTATCATCGTTTGCGACGCCCGCTTGGGCGCTTACGTTTGCTTCGGAAACCTTAAAAATAACGCCAGTAGCGCTATTACTAGTGTTTCCTCGTATAACAGCCGAAGAAGAAAACTTAGTATTTATATTAGCTACAATAGTGCTTAGATTAGGTTCTAAGTCAGTTGTCGCTTGAAAAGTTTGTGACCCACGACCAGTAGTTGTAACAGACGCAGAAATAGCGCTACTGATGGGTGTGTTAATAAATGGAGAACTTTGTATTGACCCAGACGCAGTTATGGCTACACCGGGGCTTATAGACAAAAACGGATCAATAATAAGCGTAGACGAAACGCCCAATGGTTGTGCTAGTCCCGGCTGTACTTGTGTAGCGTTAGCAAGTGAGCTAGCGCTAGCGGCAACAGTGGCTAACGCCGGTGCAGTACGTAGCCCAACTGGGTCTATAGCTAAACTAGCAGTGCATGGTACTGGTGCGTAGGCTTCAAAAACACCGTTTATGCCGACTGTCACATAGACCGTGTTGTTAGAGCCTATATTAGCTACAACAAATCTATTTACATCGGCGGTAGCTGTGGCGCTACCTGACGCACTAGACGCGGCAGTTGAAAACTGCACCCTAGTCGCGGCGGGGGAAACAGTCGCCACAGACGACGCATCGGACTCACCCAGAGCATCAGCGGGGATAGCCGCTAAACTGGCGGTAGCTATAACAGAAGAAACTACCTGTATAGTCCTAAGTACGAAAGCGTTTACGCTTCCGGTAGAACTAAAGTTTACGGCTGAACTAAGATGTGTTTTTACGCCACGCGGCACCCAAAACGTCGTACCAGTAGATTGACTATCTGGTAAAACGGTACGTATAGCGGTGGGAGCGACGGTGCCAGACGCTGGCACAGTAACGGTAGGTAATAGTATGTAATTACCTACACTAGAAGCACTACAAGCCCCCGAGATATTCGCGGAGGCTTGTGTTAATCCTGACTCGGGAGCGGTGTTTACCGCCGCGCCATCCGGCGTATAGAACGTACTCATAACGCTCCCGTGTTAGGTCATTAGGCTACAGTTACGGTAATTGCTCCGATAGCGAAGGAAAGTACGTCGCCATCCAACAGAGTCTTGGAAGATACCAAGGGGGCGTGGTACAGCAAGTTACCTGTAGTCAACGCATCAAACACGCCGATGTGAGTAACAGTAATAGAACCACCACTGTTGTTAGCTGGGAACGTGATTACCTTCGCGTTGGAAGAAACGCCGTTTGAAGGCGCAGTCCAGCCTGTGTCGATGGCCGCGCCGCCAGCGGCATCTTGCCGAGCGTAGGTTGTCCAAGACGCAGAGTTAACCTCTGAACCAGAACCGGCATCAGTCGGGTCAGAAGTAAACAGAGCGATGTAGACATCGGATGGAACAGGGAACGCCTGACCACGGAGCGTGGTCTGGATAATGTTCTCTTCTGTGTAGTCGGAAAACTGACTCATTTTGTTAGTCCTCTAAAGTAATTACGCGGTTACGCGTTGCGGTACATTGGGGTTAGACACTGGGTTTGGAGCTACTTGTACAGTTGCCTGTATCTCAATACCAAGCGCGTTAGCAAACGCGGCGTAATGAGCCTGCGCACGTTGTGCGTTACCAGCGTACTCACTATCTTTACTGTAAGCGCGGTAAAGAATGTAATCTTGAATAACGTTACTATAAATGTCAGGGACACTGATATTGCCAGAAACATTATTAACAGTGGCGCTACCTCCGGGTTCAGTAATGTCGGTAGGATACTTAGAGTACACTACTTCCAAACGCGCCGTGGTTTTAGCCGGAGGATACACGTAAAACTCAAGAGGATTACGAGGATCATACATGTAGTGCGCAATGTCTCCAGAATTTGTTTCGTTGTGCCAATCTGGTTTTTGCGCGTCCAATATCTCCCTGTTTATAAGCCTAACAGCCCCATAAAATGACTCAGAAGTATTTTGATTCCGAGTAATTTCAATTAATTTAGCGGCACCAAGCGCGTTGTTGTTTTTATCCAACTCTTGCTTGGAACCTGCCGCACAAGAAAACGTCGCGGTAGTAACCATAGCATCGGGGCGGTAAAGTACTACTTCCCGCTGTCCGTCGTTTAAATACCTAACTAATTCGGCTACGGGCCATCGCACCGACGTAGTATCTTGAAGAGTGTCAATGCAACGTCTTAGTATCGAACTAGCTGCAATAGTCATTTGTCACCTCACACAAAAGGTCTGGGTTGAGTCTGTAAAGACCCTATAACACGGCCTATATTACCTTCATTTCGTGCATTATGACACAACAATTTTGCACGACGTTGGTAATAATCTGCCGCCGTAAAATCGGTAAACGGTTGTCCCGGCACAGCGTAGATTCGACCTAGCGCCCCCGCTATTATAGGCTCCATCCAGTAATGATACAAATCATCTGCCAGATAAGTAGCGTCTGTACTTGGACGTAGCGCTACATTAAGGACTACAGAGTAAGCGTCGTCAGGCGTAGCGTATAAATTTAGCTGGGTTTCGGACTCAAGTTGAGTTACGTAGTACTTAGTAGGCTTAGCGTTGTCTGTGCTTACTACTGGTAAACTCTCTAAAGGCATGGAGTTTATCTCGTCTCCATCCACGGTGACATAAACAACCCTAGATAAAGCGTGACTAGCTGGTACATCAATATCGTACGTACTAGTTCCTGACACAGTGCTAAAAGCATCAGTATTGTACTTTAGCACTAGAGAGTGCTCGCATAAGTACACAGCCGCATCCACGACAGCTTGTTCAGCTAGTGGAGTTGAACACCCCGGTACTTTAGGGATTATACGCGAGAAGAATTCGCTGGCCGCTTTCATCAGATAGCCCTGAATTAATAAGCTACGAAGATACCTTGAATTTAATCTTCAGGCAAGTCTGCTTCTACTTTAGCGGCCTTACGTGGTGCCCGCTTAGCTTTTGTGGGCGCTGGCTTACTATCATCATCTGCCGCA